>ERZ773260.5-NODE-5-length-241964-cov-8.317694_pt1 | contig 241964 bp, 211 predicted proteins | sample MGYA00511387_ERZ773260 | MGnify/ENA primary metagenome ERZ773260 (study PRJEB29015, sample SAMEA2737745) | human gut metagenome | biome: human gut; feature: human-associated habitat; material: faeces | place: China | collected 2012 ...
ACCCCGAACCAACTGATTAAGAGTCAGCTGCTCTACCAATTGAGCTAATGACCCACAAGCGTGGAAACATATGCGATTGTTAGGATGGTGGGCCATCAGGGACTCGAACCCCGAACCAACTGATTAAGAGTCAGCTGCTCTACCAATTGAGCTAATGACCCATCCGCGAAAAAGAGACCTACTCTTTTGCGGCCTCTCTGTCAACACTTTTAAAAGAAAAAAAAAGATTTTATAGTGCCTTCCCAGAGGTATTTGATGAAAAAAACACGGAACTTTGCTGCCCTGATTGGGGTGCTTGTTTTATTTTTGTTTATATTCCAAATAGATACGAGAGAGTCCGCTGCGGCGGACATCGTATCCGTGCAGCCGCATTTTGCTGAAGGCCCTGACGGCATCGTTATGGCTGTGGAGATGGCATTCCCGCAAGGCTACCATGCCTATGCCCATGAATCCGGAGATGCCGGACGCCCGACCACGCTTTCCATCCGTCTGGATGACGGCAGCGGTCTGCCCGTCTGGTATCCGCAGGGCTTCATGCAGCGGGATCTGTTCGATCCTGATGCGACCGTCTACGTTTACGAAAGCCCCACGACCCTGTTCGTCCTTTTGCCGCACGAGGCCCGGCATCGCGGCTTTGAGGCTGTCCTGAGCATGCTGCTCTGTTCCTCGCGCAATTGTCTTCCGGTCTCGCAGACCATCAGCGGCCAGGTACCGGATACCTTGCCCGGATTGGAAGAGGCCCCCTGGAAGGCCCGCTGGGAAGAATTGCGGCGTTTGCCGCCCGTGCTCTCCAAAGGCAGCGCCCCTGTTTCCGGTCTGCCTTTTGCCATGGACGAGGGTGGAGCGGGCGGCCTGAGTGCCGTTACGGATCCGGCGCAGGACCCGCTGGCCGCCCTGCAGGAGGAAGACGGCGAAAAGCCCCTGCCGCCCCCGGACGGTTTTGCCCTGGAGCTGACGCCGCAGTATACTGACGGCTCTGTGGAGATATCGGGATTCGGCATGGCGCTTGCCGTGGGCATTCTGGCGGGCCTGCTGCTCAATGCCATGCCCTGCGTCCTGCCGGTGCTGACTTTCAAGATCAGCGGTCTGCTGCTCATGGGCGGCAGGGGAGACAAGGAGAGCCTGCGGCGTTTCCGCGAGCACAACCTCTTTTTCTCCGCAGGCATCATGACCCTGTTCACCCTGCTGGCCCTGGTGCTGGGCGCCGCCGACATGATCTGGGGGCAGCTCTATCAGCAGCAGAGCCTGCTGCTGGGCCTGGTGATGCTGGTCTTCCTCATGGGCCTTTCCATGCTGGGGGTCTTCACCCTGCCGGTCATCGACCTCAAGGCCGGCGCCAACAGCAAGAATCCCCGTCTGCAACCCTACCTGACCGGTCTGGTCTCCACCTTCCTGGCCACGCCGTGCAGCGGCCCGCTGCTGGGCGGTGTGCTGGGCTGGGCCTTCACCCAGCCGCTGCTGGTCCTGATGGTGGTCTTCTGGGCCGTGGGCCTGGGCATGGCCCTGCCGTACATCCTGTTCAGCATCTGGCCCCAGCTGGCCCGCATCCTGCCGCGTCCGGGCAACTGGATGAAAATCTTTGAACGCGTCCTGGGCTTCTGCCTGCTGGGCACGGCCCTGTATCTGCTCTCCATCCTGCCGGTGGAAAAGCATATGCAGGTCCTGTGCGTGCTGCTGGTGCTTTCGCTGGTGGCCTGGCTCTGGGGCCAGTTCTGCGGCCCCGCCTCCCCCCGCCTGCGCTGCCGCATCATCGGGGCCCTGACGGTCCTGATACTGGTGGGCTCCTTCATCTGGGTCCTGCGACCTGCCGCACCGCTGGTGCAGTGGCGGGAATTCAGCCCCGAACAGTTCCAGGCCGATCTGGGCCAGAAAGCCATGCTACTGGAATTCACGGCGGATTCCTGCCCCAACTGCAAGGTGCTGGAAGCTACGGTGCTGACCGATGAGCGGATGCGCAAGCTGCGTGCGCGCTACGGCATGGAACTGATCCGCGTGGACCTGACGGGCGTCAATGCGTACGGCATCCGCCTGCTGGAGGCCCTGGGCAGCAAGAGCATACCGCTGACGGCCCTGTTCCCGGCAGGCGAGCAGGCTTCGTCCCCGCTGGTGCTGCGTGACGTCTATACGGCCGGGACGCTGGAAGATGCCCTGGAAAAAGCGTTCGGGCAATAGCCTGAGCCGTATGACCTGAAAATGATGAAAGGCCTGTGGTGACGCCACAGGCCTTTTTTTATGGGCTTTCTTTGCAGGTATCCCTGTCTGGCATGGGGGACTTGAGGCCTGGCGAATGATGGATCGCCCCGGAAAGTGAAGAGGGCGTTTGCGGCTGCGGCCATTCCTGGGGCGCGAAAGCTGCGGCTTTCCTATGCTCGTGGCGCCAAAAAGGAACGTTCGGGCCGCATGATGCGAAAAAACTGGGAAAAATGAAGGCCGGCCCCGCGAGGGGACCGGCCTGAGGAAACGTGTTTGAGGAAGCGCAGGGAGGGGAATGGCTTCCTCTGTGCGCCGGACGGCGCGCTGGCGGTCGCAGATTGTATCTGTGAGCAAGAAAAGCCCACGGGACCGACCCGCCCAACGATCCGGCAACGCTAGCGGACGTGCAGCAAAGCCCTGTTGCTGCGCAGCTGCAGCTCACTGACGATGAGGCGCTCGTATTCGGGGGCCATGGCAAGGTCGGTCTGCATCTGGGTGCGCAGCAGATCTTCCAGCTGCTGGGTCTCTTCCCAGATCTCCAGCAATTCATTGTCGGCAAGCGTCTTCACGCGCTTGTCAAAGGGTTCGTCATCGACGAAAGGCTGGCAGGAGCCCATATCAATCTTCCTGTTTGGCGGTCAGAAAAAAGCGGCGTACGGCCGGGTCTTCGGCTAGCAGACGGGCCATCAGGGCAGCGCCCTGCGGGCCGGGATGCAGGCCATCCTCAAGATCATCCATGTACTCGGGCGAGGCCGCCAGAGCGGCGTGCACATCGGCACAGGGATGTCCCTTGCGGGCACATGCCGTCACATAGGCCTCGCAGAGCGAGGCGATGCGCTGGCTCATGGCGGGCTCTTTAACAGGAGGCGGGCAGATAAGCAAGACCGGACCCAGGGCCGAGGCCTGATCCAGCATCTGCATGACCGTGGCGCAGACCTCGTCCACCGGCCGCATCTGGGCAGGAGACATGTCCACCACGCCCGGGCAGAAGGCCAGATGGTTGATGGTGCCGGGGATCTGGCGGGACGCCACTTCGGCCTGCCAGCGGGCGGCGATGTCCGTGGAGGTATGGCGGCGCACGCCCAGATTGTAGAAGGTGGCGGGCGGCATATCGTACCAGCCGGCCTGGGAACCCAGCAGCACAAGGCGGCTGACCCAGCCGCCGGGCATGGCATTGTCATTGACGCCCAGGGTCAGGGAATCACCGAAAAAGAAGAACGTTTCCGTGGTGGAACGGGGAGCCATGATGCCTCCTGATATGAGCAGAACATATTGGGCGGGATGCTTTCCGGCACGATGGCGCGGCCGGAGCAGAGCCGCAAAAAGGGCCTTCCGCAACCGGATGGAGCATCCATCCACGGAAGGCCCTGAAATGATCCTTTACGGGCAGACCTGGCCGTCCGCGAAATGCTGGGCCGTCTTGCTCAGGCGCAGCAGCGCCCGCAGGCGGGACTCGTCACCCAGTGAGCCGCAGATGCTGGTGCAGAGCAGCAGGGGCGAAAGGTAGCCGTCGCTCCAGTCCAGGCTGAATTCCAGGCTGCCGTCCTCCAGTTCCTTCCAGCGCAGCAGGTGGCGGCGGATGTCGCTGGTACGCGGGCCCTTCTTGGTCTCGCGGGTCAGCATGACGCTTTCCTGGGCGGCGAAGGCCGCGAAGCAGTCGCGTACGGCCGCCAGCGAAAGGCCTTCACCGTCGATGCTGCCGGTGCGCAGGCGGAAGGTCTCGGCCACGGACTGTTCCGTGCGGCGGCTCTTGTCCACCTCTTCCACGCGGATGACGGCCATGCCCGTGGGCAGGGCCGCGGCCAGGCGGGTATGCACTTCGGCAGCGGACATGGGGGTGCGCAGGGTGATGGCGAACCATTCGGCCCGGCTTTCCATGCCCACCGGCAGGGCCCGGCCAAAGGACATCAGCGGCATGGGATGGAAGCCCTGCGAGAAGGCCATGGGCAGATCGGCACGGCGCAGCGCGCGGTCGAGGATGGCCTGGAGCTCCAGCTGGCTGAGGTAGGAGCTGCCGCCGGTCTTGGTATGCCAGATGCGGTACTGGACGGCCTTGACGGCCAACTCCGGCGCGATCTGCGGCGGTTTGTTCTCGTGGGTACGGCAGATGATGCGTCCTTCCTCGTCACGGGCGGGCTGGTGGGCCTGCTGGTCACGCTGGGGGAAGACCAGACGGTTGTGGTGCTCCAGCGGCTGGCCGTCCTCGCCCAGGCTGGCATGAGGCATGCGCGAAGGCCCGGCCTTGGTGTCGCAGGCGCCGCACTGGCGGCAGGCATGGTAGCGGCAGTCTTCCGTGACCTTGCCCGCCAGCGCGCGTTCGTATTCGCGGCGCAGGAATTCGGGCGAGACGCCGGCCTCCAGATGTTCCCAGGGCAGGTATTCGTCCATGCTGCGGGCCCGGGTGAATTCGTCGGCGGTCAGACCGCATTCTTCCAGGGCTTCCAGCCAGGGGGCCAGATCGAAACCTTCGATCCAGCTGGTGAAGATGCCGCCCTTGCGGTAGACCTTTTCCACCACATCGGCCAGACGGCGGTCAGCGCGGGAAAGGATGCCTTCCAGATGGCTCATGGCCGGTTCGTGCCAGCGCAGCTTGAGGAACTTCTGGCCCTTGAATTCGTTGCGCACCAGCTGCACACGGCGCTGGATCTCTTCCTGGCTGATCTGTTCCACCCACTGGAAGGGCGTGAAGGGCTTGGGCACGAAGGGCGAGAGCGCCGCCGTGACCTGCAGGCGCGGATTACCCTTGCCCGCGGCGTCGCGCACCTTGCGGCAAAGGTCGGCGATGGCCTTGAGGTCCTCGTCGGTCTCGGTGGGCAGGCCGATCATGAAATAGAGTTTGACCTGACGCCAGCCGTATTCCAGCAGCTTCTGCACATGCAGCAGCACCTGTTCCTCGGTGACGCCCTTGTTGATGACGTCACGCAGGCGCTGGCTGCCCGCTTCGGGGGCCAGGGTACAGCCCGTGCGGCGCAGGTCGGACATGCGCTGCATGATCTCGTCGTCGATGGAGCCCACGCGCAACGACGGCAGCGAAAGGCTGATCTGTTCCTGGGCGCAGCGGCCCAGCACGCCGTGGCTCAGGGTCTTGAGCGCGGAAAAGTCGCCCGTGCTCAGCGAAAGGAAGGAAATCTCGTCAAAGCCCGTCTTTTTCAGGCAGTCGTCCAGCAGGCCGGTGATGGTGTCCAGCGACCGTTCGCGCACGGGGCGGTAGACCATGCCCGCATGGCAGAAACGGCAGCCGCGCGTACAGCCGCGGGCGATCTCCAGCGACAGGCGGTTGTGCACCGCGCCGATGGGCACCACCTGGCTGGTGGGGTAGGCCACCTTGTCGAAGTCGGCCACGATGCGGCGCGAGGGCCGGGCGTGGTCGGCAAAACGGGGCTGCAAACGGCCTTCCGCATCCGGCGTGAAGAAAGAGGGGATGTAGACGCCGGGGATGTGGCGGGCCTCTTCCAGACAGCGGTCACGCGTCCAGCCTTCGTCCAGGGCCTGTTCCAGCAGGCGCAGCACGTCGGGCAGGGATTCTTCGCCGTCGCCCAGCACCATCAGGTCGATGAAGGGGGCCAGCGGCTCGGCGCTCAGCAGGGCGCCGCCACCGGCGATGACCAGCGGGCACTGGCGCAGATCCTGCGGTCTGTCGGCCGTGCGCAGGGGGATGTTGCCCAGCTCCAGCATGTAGAGCACGTTGGTGTAGCACAGCTCATGGGTGATGGAGAAGGAAAGGCAGTGCAGGTCACGCAGCGGCGTGCCGGATTCCAGCGTGCCCAGCGGGCAGCCGTGTTGCCGCAGGATGTCGCCTGCTTCGCGTTCCGGGGCCATGACCCGTTCGGCCCACCAGTGTTCGTGGCTGTTGACGATACCGTAAAGGATCTTCTGCCCCAGATAGGACATGCCGACTTCATAGGTATCGGGAAAGGCCAGGCCCACACGCAGGCGAACCTGGGCAGGGTCTTTGTGGCAGGCGCCCTCTTCGATACCGGCGTAGCGGCTGGGGCGGGGCAGAATGGGGAGCAGTGCGCGCATAAACATCCCTGTTGTCTGGATACAAAAAAGGGCGGCAGATGCCGCCCCGGAAACCTGATGGAAAACGGGCTACTTGATGAGGCCGCTGCCGGTCTGCACGGAGGGACCGAAGCTCAGCTTGCCCAGGCCGCCGGCCACGGTGAGGTTGGTGCAGGCTTCGATGTACTTGTCCTGCAGTTCCTTGGGGGTGTCGGCGTAGCGGTACAGGAAGTGACGGCCTTCCAGGGTGCCGGTGAAGTTGGGCTCGAAAGGATAGCCGTAAGGCAGGAGCATCATCTGCATGCCCTGCTGGGTGGGGATGCTCTGCAGGCTGGCCACTTCGTTGAGGCAGTCTTTTTCGGCGTCGTACTTGCCGATGACCATTTCACCGGTCACCAGCTTCATGAGGCGGATATCGTAAGCCATAATGTCTCCTCGCCAGCATGGGGCCGTATGACGGCCGGACATGCGGAAGTCTCTGAATTTTGCTCCAAAAAGGTAGGCGCTGAAAGGCCGGGTGTCAAGAAAATTTCTGTTGCCTTGCGTCCTGAAGTGACTAGACTGCTGCGCATGGAACACAGCAAAAAACTCGACCTCAGCATCTCGGCGGCAGACCTGGAACGCATCGAACAGATCTTGGACTATCATTTTTCGCGCCCGGAACGGGTGGCCCTGGCCCTGACCCACAGCTCGTGGGCCAATGAGCACGGGCTGGGACAGGCGCACAACGAGCGCCTGGAGTTCCTGGGCGATGCCGTCCTTGAACTGTGCATCTCGTGGGAGCTGTTCACGCGCTTCCCGCAGGCCCGCGAAGGCGACATGACCCGTGTGCGCTCCCAGCTGGTGGGCACCACCAGTCTGGCCCAGCGGGCCCGGGAAACGGGTATCGACCAGCTGCTGCGCCTGGGGCGCGGCGAGGAGCGGCAGGGCGGCCGCAGCCGTGACGCCGTGCTCAGCGACGTGTTCGAAGCCGTGCTGGCCTCCGTGTACGAAGACGGCGGCTATATCGCGGCCCAAAAGGTCGTGGCCCGCATCTTCGGGACGCTTCTGGACGAGGTCTGTGTGGGCAAACCCAAGGCCAAGGATTTCAAGACCAGTTTGCAGGAACGCTCGGTGGCCCTTTTCCACGATCGCCCCGTCTATACGACCCTGGCCTGTGAAGGCCCGGAGCATGCCCGGCACTTCACCGTGCAGGTCTCCCTGCCCTCGGGACAACAGTTCACGGCCACCGGCACCAGCTGCAAAAAGGCCGAGCAGGAGGCCGCCCGCCTGGCATTGTGCGCGCTGGATGCACGGGGATAGGCTGCAGGGTGGATGTTTTTTGAGGGGGAAAGGGAACCTTTTGGCTGGCGCACAAAAGGTTCCCTTCCCCCCTCAAGCTCCCCCCATCCCTCCCAAACGCGCTTTACTATGGAGGATGATGGGTGACTGCCTGTGGCAAGGTTGCCGCTACTGATGGTCCCCCGAAAAAATGCTGAGCCTGGCCTGTGCAGGTCAGGCTTTTCGTTTTTTCTCTCTCTTCTTCTTCTTCTTCTTCTTCTTTCTCTTTTGCTGGCAGTATCCGGTGGACGGGAGGCCATAAAAAAGGACAGCCGTACGGCTGTCCTTTTTTATGGCTTTGGGGAAAGCGTATTGGAAAGAGGAGCGACCGGATGCCGGTCGGCCTGTACCCGTTCGTCGTGGACGTTACAGCCTGCAAGAACGGTATTACCCCTGGGAGAGGCCTTTCACGCGAGGAAGAGGGATCCCCTTGCCGCCTTAAAGGTACAGATGCGGCAGCACCTCGCGGGAATCCAGCCATATGGTCACGGGGCCCCAGTTGATGAGGTGGACGCGCATGTCTCCGCCGAACACGCCCGTAGGCACGGGGCGGCCGCTTTCTTCACTGACTTTTTGGGTGAAGCGGTCGAACATCTCGCGGGACCAGGCAGGATCGCCGGCATGGGAGAAGGAGGGGCGGCGGCCCTTGCGGCAGTCGGCATACAGCGTGAACTGCGGCACCAGCAGGACATCGGCCCCGCAATCCCGGGCGGAGCGGTCGAACTTGTCGCAGCGGTCTCCTTCGCCGGGGAAGATGCGCAGATCCAGCAGCTTGCGCGCCATGCCTTCAAAAACAGGACTGTGATGGAAGTCCGGGCCGTCTTCGTCACCAAAGCCGGTCATGACCAGCAGGCCCTTGCCGATGGCGCCGGTGGTCTGGCCGTCCACAGTGACGGCCGCTTCGAGGACACGTTGAACCAGGAGTCGCATCAGTCCTCCTTGGCGGTCGCGGCACCGTCCTGCCGGGCGGCGTGACGGGCAGCTTTCTTGGCCTGTTTGGCCATCTCTTCTTCACGCAGGGCGCGGCGCAGGACCTTGCCCACGATGGTCTTGGGCAGTTCCTCGCGGAATTCCACCAGGCGGGGCACCTTGTAGGAGGCCAGGCGCTGGCGACACCAGCCCACGATATCGGCCTTGGTCAGTTCCACACCGGGACGGGGCACGATATAGGCCTTGAGGGCCTCGCCGCGCACGCCGTCGGGGATGCCGACGCTCACGCCTTCCAGCACGTCGGGGTGTTCCAGCAGGACTTCGTCCACTTCACGCGGATAGACGTTGTAGCCGCCCACGATGACCATGTCCTTCTTGCGGTCCATGATGAAGAAATAGCCTTCCTCGTCCATGACGGCCAGGTCGCCGGTATAGAGCCAGCCGTTGCGCAGGGCGCTGGCGGTCTCGTCGGGCAGGTGCCAGTAGCCCTGCATGACCTGCGGGCCACGGATGACCAGTTCCCCCAGCTTGCCCACAGGCAGGGGGGCGGTGCCGCTTTCGCTGTCCACGATGCGGGCATCGGTGCCGGGCAGGGGCATGCCGATGGAGCCTTCTTTCTGCTTGCTGTCTTCGCGGGGATTGATATGGGTGATGGGCGAGGCTTCCGTCAGACCGTAGCCTTCGAGGATGATGGCGCCGGTCAGCTCCTGGAAGCGGCGGAAGGTATCGCGGGGCAGGGGAGCGGAGCCCGAGATGCAGAGCTTGATACAGGTCAGGTCGTACTGGCCCAGGGTCTTTTGCTGCAGCAGCGAGCTGTAGACCGCGGGCGCACCGGGGAAGACCGTGGGGCGGTGCTTGCCGATGAGGTGCAGCACGTCCTGGGGCACATAGCGGGGCAGGGGCAGCACCGTGGCGGCCAGGGCGGCCGGGATGGTCAGGCCCGTGGTCAGACCGTAGACATGGAAAAAGGGCAGCAGGCCCACGAAGCGGTGTTCCGTCTCGGGGGTCTCCTGGATGATGCTCAGGATCTGGCGGCAGTTGGTGCCTAGATTGCTGTGGGTCAGGGCCACGCCCTTGGGGATGCCGGTGGTACCGCCGGTATATTGCAGCAGCGCGGGCGTGTTCTGCGGGTCGGCGATGGGTTCGCTCAGGGGCTGGGCGCCCCTGCTGAAGTCCTTCCAGGCGATGACCTTGTCATCATAGGGGATGGGGACGGCCTTCTGGCGGCCCTTGGTGAAACGGTAGATGAGGTTCAGCGGGAAGGAAAGGGCGTCGGCGATGCCGGTGACCACATAGGTCTTGACGGGCAGACGGTCACGCAACGGCGCCACGCGGGGCCAGAGCATGTCCAGCAGGACAAGGCATTCGGCACCGGCGTCATTGAGGTTCTGGAGCAGCTCCCGTTCCATGTAGAGGGGGTTGACCATCACGGCCACGGCCCCGCATTTGACCACGCCCCAGAAGGCGATCATGGTCTGGGGCAGGTTGGGCAGCATGACGGCCACGCGCTGGCCCGGCCGGATGCCCGCGCGGCGCAGGGCCCCGGCAAAGCGTTCCGCGGCCTCATGCAGGGCCTTGTAGCTCAGGCGGGTGTTCTGGAAGATCAGGGCCGGGCGCTTGGGATAGCGTGCGGCGGCCTCATCCAGCAGGCTGTACAGGGGCTGGTCGAAAACAGTGACGGTACGGGGAACGGACGGTTCGTAATGGGAGAACCAGGGACGGTGCAGCTCGGGGGTCATGCCATTTCCTTGGTGTTGCGCGAGTGAGGGGGAAGCTGGAACGCCGTGGCCACGGCATAGGCCTTGATGCCTTCACAGGCGCCGGTAAAGCCCAGCTTTTCTTCCGTGGTGGCCTTGATGTTGACCGAGTCCGTACCCAGGCCCAGCAGGCGGGCCACGTTCTTGCGGATCTCTTCACGATGGGGAGCCAGTTTGGGGGTCTGGGCCACGACGGTCAGATCCACATGGCAGAGGGTCAGACCGGCATCCCGGAAGCGTTCCAGCACGTCGTCCAGAAGGACAGCAGAGGAAATATTGTCGAAACGGGCGTCGGCATCAGGGAAAAGACGGCCGATATCGCCCAGGGCCGCGCAGCCCAGCAGGGCATCCATCAGGGCATGGAGCAGGACGTCGCCGTCGGAATGGGCGATGACCTCGGGAGCATTGGGGATGATGATGCCGCCCAGCTTCATGGGGCGGCCGCTGCCGTAGCGGTGGACGTCATAGCCCATGCCCACGCGCGGCACCGGCATGACGGGGGAGCGTTCTTCCAGCAAGGCAAGGTCCTCGGGATGGGTGATCTTGATATTGGCGGCTTCGCCCGGCACCACCAGTACGGGGTGCCCGTGGGCTTCCATCAGGGCTGCATCGTCCGTGGCCGCGCGTCCGGCGGCGCTTTCCTGCCGGGCGGCATCGTGGGCGGCCAGGAGGGGAGGCAGGGCAAAGCCCTGGGGGGTCTGCACGGCGCGCAGCCGGGCACGGGGCGGCGTGTCCGTCACAAGATCGTCGCAGACGACCTTTATGGTATCCGTGACGGCAAGGCCCGGGATGACGGCCACGGCACCTGCGGCGAGCGCACCGCAGACACGATGGACGAGGGCCGCGCTCATGAAGGGGCGCGCACTGTCGTGCACCAGCACATGCGTGGCTTCCTTGGGCAGGGCGGCCAGCCCGTGGCGCACGGAGTCCTGTCGTTCCGCCCCGCCGGCCACGGCCAGCCAGGGGATGCCGGGATCCTCGTCGCGGACCAGCTGGGCCAGGCGCTGTTTTTCTTCTTCCAGGCAATCCTGGGGGAAGACAAAAACAAGGCCCGCCACGGCCCCGGAACGGGCCAGAGTGCGGGCTGAATGCCAGTAAAGGGGAACCCCTTTCCAGAGCAGGAACTGTTTGGAGTGGCCGCCTGTAGCGGCGGACAGGCGCTTGCCCTGTCCTGCGGCCAGAACGAGGGCCCAGGGACGGACGGGAATTCGTGTCATGCTGTACTCGCAAAAAAACAGGCAGGAGTCGAACGATAAGCCGGGTTCTGTTCGCGCCGGGGCGCGCGATCGCCATTCCTCTAGAAGAGCAGTTGCCTGCCCTCTCAAGCAGCCTACCCGGAAGGTATGGCCGGGCCAGCCTCCTTCCCTATTTGGCCTTGCTCCAGACGGGGTATGCCGAGCATGCCGTGTCACCACGGCATCTGGTGGTCTCTTACTCCACCGTTTCACCCTTACCCGGCCGGTACGGGACCGGCCGGGCGGTTTGCTTTCTGTGGCGCTGTCCGAAGGTCGCCCTTCCTGGACGTTATCCAGCGTCCTGCCCTGTGGAGCCCGGACTTTCCTCTCCGGGCCAATGCCCGCAGCGGCGATCTGTCCGGCTCCTGCCTGTTGATTTTTAGTCCACCAGAGTCTTGGGTTTGGCCGGAGCGGCCTGCAGTTCCATATCCGGGAAGTGCTCGTTCCAGAAGATCAGGCGCTGGCAGTTGGGGCAGCTCAGGATCTGCTGGCCGCGCTGCAGTTCGATGAAGGACTGCGGCGGGATGGCGATGTGGCAGCCGGAGCAGATGCCTTCGCGCACACCGACGATGACGGGATGCTCAAGACGCTTGCGGATGAATTCGTACCGCACGAAGACGGGCTGGGGGATGACGCCGGCGGCATGCTGGCGCTTTTCTTCCAGTTCGGCCAGCTTGGCCTGGGCCAGCTGGATCTTTTCTTCCAGGCCGTCGCGGCGCACTTCCAGTTCGGCCTGGAGGGCGCCATGGGTCAGGTCCAGCTCGGCCAGGGCTTCGTTCTGGCGCTGCACCTCTTCCATGAGGGTCATCTTTTCTTCCTCACGGGAGCGGTTGATCTTTTCCATGCTGTCCATTTCGCGCATCATGGCATGGTATTCGCGCGTGTTTTCCACCTGCATGAGCTTGTTCTTGCTCTTCTTGATGCGGGCGGAGTCGTCGTCGATCTCCATGGCGAGGCGCTTCTGCTGTTCCTGCAGGTGGGTCAGCTTTTCCACGATGCGTTCGCGCTGGGCGTTGCTGGCATCGAATTTGGCCTGCAGCTCGTCCAGCTGGCGGGGAGCGGATTCCAGTTCCTGACGCACGGCAAAGATGGCGTCGTCCACTTTCTGCAGCTCGACAAGCTGGCGGATCTGGTCAAGGTAGACAGCGGTGCTCATGAGGTTCCTCCTAAAGAACGCGGGGATGGACAGGCTGGAAAGGGGAGGCCGAAGGCACGAAGACGACTTCGAGCATCGGGCAGGCGTGCTGCAGGTGGATGGCGGCACGCCGCATCATTTCTTCTTCCAGGCTGTGATGGCCCACGTCGAAAAGACAAAGTTGCGTATCCAGCGCCGTATGGTATTTGACGTCGCCGGTGATGAAAATGTCGGCACCCGCGGCGCGGGCCTCCTCCAGCAGGGAGGATCCCGAACCGGTGCAGTAGGCCACCCGCCGGATGCTTTCCGGGCAGGGGCCGCTGACGGTGGCGGTGCTCAGGTCGATGTGCGCGGCCAGCATGCCGGCCAGCTGCTGCAGGTCCACGGGCTCGGCCAGATCGCCGGCCAGGCCGAAGCCGTGCGGCAGATCCCCCGTGCCGGGGCCGGTGGGTTCCAGCACGGCCAGATTGTCCAGATGCAGCTCGCGGGCCAGCCAGGACACCGGGCCGTCGCTGTTGACGTCCAGCGAGGTATGCGCGGCGTAAAGCGGCACATCGTTGGTCAGCAGCAGGCGCAGGACTTCGTGGTAATGGTCGATGCGGTTGGGCAGCGAAGGCTTGAGCGCCAGCGGATGATGGCTGAGGATGTACTGCGCACCGAGCTCGAGCGCGGCCGAAACGGAGGCCGGGCTCGGATCGAGGCAGACAGCCAGACGCGTGGCGTCGGTCCTGTGCGCGGCCACCTGCAGGCCCGAAACGTCCCAGGACGCGGCACCCTGCAGGGGGGCCATCTGTTCTATGATGCTAATGATCTCTGCTATATGCATATCGATCCCTCACAGTAAAAAAGCACTTCCCTGAAACCAGAAAAGTGCTTTCAAAAGCAAAGGGCGGCAGGCTCGCTGCAAATGATCGACACCTGTGTCTGCGACCACTGGGGCCGTAACCAGCAAAATGGTTCAAAGAATTTAGCTGGCCCTGAGCCCGCTGTCAAGCGGGAAGTCCCCTCCCTTCCTTATATTAAAGGGCGCGCAGGTAGCGCACGGCGTTGGAGAACAGCTGGGTGGCCGGGGGCACGTCGATGGAGCCGCGGGTCCAGGTGGGATAGTTGGTCACATGGTGGAACGCTTCGGGGTGGGGCATGAGGCCCAGCACGCGCCCGCTGGGATCCGTCAGGCCGGCGATGGCCAGGCTGGAACCGTTGGGGTTGAGCGGATATTCCATGGTCGCCTTGCCGGTCTCGGGATCGGCATACTGCAGGGCGATGAGGTTTTCATCGGCCAGGCGCTGCAGGGTGGCGTCGTCACGGGCGATGAGCTTGCCCTCGCCGTGGCGCACGGGCATGGCCATCATGGGCAGATCCTTGGTGAAGACGCAGGGGCTCTTGGGGTTGGGCAGCAGGTGCACCCAGCGGTCTTCGTAACGGGCGGAGTCGTTGTGGCTCAGAGAGACCTGGCGCTCGAAGCGGTTGTTGTCCAAGGCGGGCAGCACGCCCAGCTTGACCAGAAGCTGGAAGCCGTTACAGATGCCCAGGATCAGTTTGCCGTCGTTGATGAATTCGGTCAGGGACTGGAGCAGGGGAGTGCCCGTGCTGTCCTTCAGATAGCGCCAGCGCATGCTGGCAGCCTGGGCGGCACCCAGGTCGTCACCATCCAGGAACCCGCCGGGGAACACGAGAAAATGGTAATCGCTCAGGCGGACTTTGGCGGCCACGATGTCGGAAAAGTGCACGACGTCAGCGCGGTCGGCACCCGCGAGACGGGCGGCGTGGGCGGTTTCGAGATGGGAATTGGTGCCATAGCCGGTGATGACGAGAGTATTGACTGTGCCCATGCGGCAGAAGCCTCCTTGCAAGCGGTAGCCACAAAGGGCCACTATAGAAATGGAAAAAGAGACTACCTGCAAAGTTTATAATAGTCAATGCTGGTAAAATGATTCGGATTGGTGTAAAACCTCCCGATTGTGCGAGGGCGGTTCGCCCGGGCGCAGCACATGCGGTCCGGACCACGGTCCGCTGTATGTCATCAAAAGGTAGGAGTTCATGAAAACCAAGTTCATTTTTGTTACGGGCGGTGTGTTGTCTTCCCTGGGCAAGGGCCTTGCCGCGGCTTCGCTGGGCGCCCTGTTGCAGACCCGGGGACTTTCCGTCACCATCCAAAAGCTGGATCCGTATATCAATGTTGACCCCGGCACCATGAATCCCTTCCAGCACGGCGAAGTGTTCGTGACCGATGACGGGGCCGAGACCGACCTGGACCTGGGCCACTACGAGCGTTACCTCAACGTGCCCATGTCGCGCAAGAACAACACCACTTCCGGTGCCATCTACAACCACGTGATCGCCAAGGAACGCCGGGGCGATTACCTGGGCGGCACCGTGCAGGTGATCCCCCACATCACCGACGAGATCAAGCGCACCGTGCTTTCCCTGGCCGAAGGCGACAACGCCCCTGACGTGGCCATCATCGAGATCGGCGGCACCGTGGGCGACATCGAAGGCCTGCCCTTCCTGGAAGCCATCCGCCAGCTCAAGTCCGAGCTGGGCCGCGACAACTGCCTGAACATCCATCTGACGCTGGTGCCCTACCTCAAGGCCGCCGGTGAGCACAAAACCAAGCCCACCCAGCACAGCGTCAAGGAACTGCTTTCCATCGGCATCCAGCCCGACATCATCCTCTGCCGCTGCGAGCACAGCATCCCCGAAGAGATGCGCCGCAAGATCGCCCTGTTCTGCAACGTGGATCAGGATGCCGTGTTCTCCTCCGTGGACGTGGGCAACATCTATGAAGTGCCCCTGCGTTTCTACGAGGAAGGCTTCGATCAGAAAGTGGCCATCATGCTGCGCCTGCCCGCACGCAACGCCCACCTGGAAGACTGGAAAAAGCTGGTCTACGACTGTGCCAATCCCCAGGGCAGCGTGACCATCGCCATCGTGGGCAAGTATGTGGACCTGAAGGAAGCCTACAAGAGCCTGCATGAAGCCCTGATCCACGGCGGCGTGGCCAACCGCGTTTCCGTGAACCTGCGCTACGTGAATTCCGAGAACGTGGACGACAGCAACGTGGCCGCCACCTTTGCCGGCTGCGACGGCATCCTGGTGCCCGGCGGCTTCGGTTACCGCGGCGTGGAAGGCAAGATCGCCGCCATCCGTTATGCCCGTGAGAACCGCATCCCCTTCTTCGGCATCTGTCTGGGCATGCAGTGCGCGGTCATCGAGTTCGCCCGTCACGTGGCCGGTCTGGAAGACGCCAACTCCGAAGAATTCGATCCTCTGAGCGCCCACAAGGTCATCTACCTGATGACCGAATGGTTCGACTTCCGCACCAAGAACCTGGAAAAGCGCGACGCCGAGAGCGACAAGGGCGGCACCATGCGCCTGGGCGCCTACCCCTGCAAGATCATCCCCGATACCCGTGCCTTTGAAGCGTACGGCAAGGAACTGGTGGAAGAACGCCACCGTCACCGCTACGAGTTCAACAACGCCTTCAAGGATCTGCTGGAAGAAAAGGGCATGGTCTTCAGCGGCACCGCCCCCGACGGCTCCCTGATGGAGATCGTGGAACTGCCCGACCATCCCTGGTTCCTGGGCTGCCAGTTCCATCCCGAGTTCAAGTCCCGTCCCATGGCGGCGCATCCCCTGTTCCGCGAATTCATCAAGGCTGCCAAGAACAACCACAAGAAATAGGGCTTTTGTGCAAGAAAAGCCGTTCAGGACGCTCCGCTGGCGCGGGGCGTCCTTTTTTTATGCAATGACTTGAAATATTCCCTTTTTTGTGCTCCCAGGCCAGCCTCCCTTGCCTATTGGTGCAGCATGTGGCATGGTATTTGAAACGTAGAAAATTTTTACTGACAGGATAGCACCCCATGGCATTGGAACTTCGTCAACAACTCAAATTGTCGCAGCAGCTGGTCATGACCCCCCAGCTGCAGCAGGCCATCAAGCTGTTGCAGCTTTCTCGTGTCGAACTTCTGGAGACCGTCCAGCAGGAATTGCTGGAGAACCCCTTCCTGGAAGAGGCCCCGGCCAATGAGCCCGTGGCTCCGCAGGATCAGGAGGAGCCGCGGCACGAGAAGCCCCAGGACGAAGTCTATGACGAAGACCTTTCCCGCAATGCCGACTGGGAGGAATATCTCGGCGAATTCGCCAGCACGCCGCGCACCTCGCAGGGGCGGGAACTGGAGATCGCGGAAGAGATCTCTCCCCTGGAGGCCCGTTACTCGGCCAAGCCCACGCTGGAAGGCCATCTGCTCTGGCAGCTGCATCTTTCGACCCTGACGGACGAGCAGAAGGAGATCGGCGAGATCATCATCGGCAATCTGGGCTCGTCGGGCTATCTGCGGGCCAGCGTGGAAGAGATCGCCGAGATGGCGTCCACCACGCCGGAGGCCGTGCAGACCGTGCTGGAGCGCGTACAGCTTTTCGACCCGGTGGGCGTGGCGGCCCGGGATGCCCGCGAATGTCTGCTGGTGCAGCTGAAGAGCCTGCGCTACGACCGTGACCCCATCCTGCTGGAACTGGTGCAGTCGCATCTGGAAGATCTGGAAGCCCACCGCTACAAGCCCCTGCTGCGCAAGTTCAAGCTGGATATGGAAGGCCTGCGCGAGTACCTGGACATCATCCAGTCCCTGGAGCCCCTGCCCGGTGCCAGCTTCGACGGCAGCGAGCCCACCTATGTAAGCCCTGACGTCTTCGTGTACAGCGTCGGTGACGAGTTCGTCATCCTGCTCAATGAAGATGGTTTGCCGCATCTGCAGCTCTCCAGCATGTTGCGTGATGGCGTTCCCTCCTGTAATGAAAAAGAGAAGGACTACGTTTCGGAAAAGGTGCGTTCCGCATCCTGGCTCATCCGCAGTCTGTACCAGCGGCAGCGCACGCTGTATAAAGTGGTGGAGAGCATCGTCAAACATCAGCAGCCCTTTTTCCGTGACGGCGTCACCAAGCTCGCGCCGCTCATCCTCAAGGATATCGCCGACGATATCGGGATGCATGAATCCACGGTCAGCCGCATCACCACCAACAAGTATGTGGCGACGCCGCACGGCATCTTCGAACTGAAATTTTTCTTCAACAGCGGGCTTGAACTGGACGATGGAAGTCAGGTAGGCTCAGAGAGCGTCAAGGCTCTGATCAAAAAGTTCATCGCTGGCGAAGATCCCAAATCGCCCCTGAGCGACGAGCGGCTCGGCGAGCTGCTCAAGGAACAGTTGAAGGTCAATATCGCACGGCGCACGGTGGCCAAGTACCGCACGGCGCTGAACATCCCCTCATCCTCAAAGCGCAAGGAACATTTCTGATTCCTGCACCACGGGAGGTTCTATGAACATTGCTTTCACTTTCAAGAACTTCGAGGCCTCCGATCATCTGAAGAAGTATGCCCGTCGCCGCATGGAGAAGATGGGACGCTTTTTTGGCAAGGCTTCCGGACTGGAAGTCGGTGTTGTGCTTACTGTGGACAAGTTCCGGCATCGCTGTGAAGTGACCATCGCCGGCGAGGGGCTGCACCTGAGTGCTTCCGAGCAGTCTTCCGACATGTACGCCGCCATCGACCTTGTGGTGGACAAGGTCGAGGCCCAGATCAAGAAGCACGTCTCGCGCGTCAAGGAACAGCGCCGTCAGGCCCGCAACGCCAGCGTGGACGTCTTCACCTACAACCTGGAAGCCGATCCCGATGAAGAACCCGCCGTGGTGGGCACCGAGCGCTTTGCGCCCAAGCCCCTGCATCTGGACGAAGCCCTGATGCAGCTGGAATCCATCGGCAGTGAGTTCCTGGTCTTCATCAATGCCGAGACCGACCGCGTCAATGTGGTGTACCGCCGTCGCATCGGCGGCTATGCCGTCATCGACCCCGTCCTGTAAAGACTTCGGGGCCCCCGCAAGGGGGCCCCTTCGAGATTGCCATGAGCCAGACACCAGCCGAGGGCGCGGCAGCGCCTGTCCAGGTCTGTATAATCACCGGCCTTTCGGGGGCCGGTAAAAGTACGGCGCTGCGGGTCTTTGAAGACCTGCGCTATTTCACTGTGGACGGGTTGCCTGCCGGGCTGGCCGTCGAGATGGTGGAGATGATGCGGCGCGGATCCATGGAACGCTTCCGGGGCATGGCCCTGGGCATGGACATGCGCCAGCAGGACTTTCTGGAAGAGCTCAATGTGGCCCTTGCTCAGCTTTCCGAGCACGGGGTCCGGCCCATACTGCTTTTTCTGGAAGCCGGAGCGCAGGAGCTCATGCGCCGTTATGCCACCACCCGCCGGCCCCATCCGCTGGAGCGTGAGGGCATGGGCCTTGAGGATGCCCTGCACGAGGAACGCACACGCCTGGCCCCCGTGCGCGAGATGGCGGATCTGGTCATAGATACCAGCCGTTTTTCCATCCATGACCTGCGCCGCGCCATCCAGAAGCGCTGGAGCAGGACGTCGGGCAAGCTGCGGGCCATCCGGGTCAACGTCATCTCGTTCGGCTTCAAGTACGGCGTCCCGCGCGAGGCGGATTTCGTCTTTGACCTGCGCTTTTTGCCCAATCCCTATTTTGTAGAAAAATTGCGTCCCCTCAGCGGCAAGGACAAGGCTGTCCGTGACTATGTCTTTGCCTCCGAGGCCGCGCAGGAATTCGAGAAGAAGCTTTTTGACCTGGTGCGCTTCATGCTGCCGCAGATGGAAGCGGAAGGCCGCTACCGGGTCGCCATCGCCGTGGGCTGTACCGGTGGCCGCCACCGTTCCGTCGCCACGGCCGAGGCCCTGTTCCAGATGCTGCGCCAGGCGGATTATCCGGCCAGTATCGAGCACAGGCACCTTGAACTTGGCTAGGAAAGCTGGCACTCTTGGCCTTACGTGCTGCATTTTGCAGAAATTTCAGTTCCAGCGCGAGGTATGTCATGTCGGAACAGCAATCTTCCACCCAGGTCGGCATCATCGTTGTCGCCCATGCCGACTATGGCTCTGCCATGCTGCGCACGGCGGAGTTCATCCTTGGTACCCTGAGCGACTGCACCTCCATCAGCGTGGACATCGCCCAGGAAGTGCCCGAGACCGTGCGCCGTCTGGATGATGCCGCCCAGCGGCTGGACAAGGGCGCCGGGGTCATCATCCTCACCGACATGTTCGGCGGCACCCCCACCAATCTGGCCCTCTCCCTGCTGGGGAGCCATAATGTGGAAGTCGTCACCGGCGTCAACCTGCCCATGCTGCTCAAGGTCTTTACCTGTCGCGAAAAGCCCCTGGCCGAGCTGGCCAAGCTGGCCGGAGAGGCCGGAACCAAGGGCATCGTCGTGGCCGGCAGCATGCTGCGTTCCCGGAACAAAGAAAAAACAGGCGATTGATCCGTATGCTCTGGTTCAGAGTGGACAACCGTCTGGTGCACGGGCAGGTCATCGAAGGCTGGCTGCCCTATGTGGCCGCCCGGCACCTGATAGTTGCCAATGACGCCATGTCGGCGGACCTTCTGCAGCAGCAGATCGTCTCCTTGGCCGTGCCGGAGCAGGTGGCCATCCACTTCGTACCGGTGGACGCCCTGCTTGAGACCCTGGCCTGCTGTGGCGAGAGCAGCCTCGTCCTCTTTGCCGACTGTCAGGATGCCCGCAGGGCCCTGGAGAGCGGCGTCGACATCCGGGCCCTCAATATCGGCAATCTGCACTACGCACCGGGCAAGATCCAGGTCTTCCCGCATGTGGCCCTTTCCGAACAGGACAGGGAGGACTTGCGGGCCATGCTGCAACAGCAGGTAGAGCTGGATTTCCGCTGTGTGCCTTCCGACAAAATCCGGGATGCTTATGAGCAGCTTCTCTGATGCCCTCTGGCTGGGCGTGCAATACGCTTTTTTTTTGTCCTCGCGGGGGTAGCCCGTTCCTCCTTTGTCTTCAGGCTGGCTGACAGGCCCCTGTTCTGGGCCCTGTTGCTGGGCGGCCTTTCCGGCCAGTGGCAGCCCGCGCTCTCGCTGGGGATCGTGGTGGAGCTGCTCTGGCTCGATGTCATCGCCCTGGGCAGTGTGGTCCCGCCTTTCGGGACCCTGGCCTTCCTGCTGCTTTTCCCCCTGTCCATCATCCCGGGCTGGTCTGAGGCCCATCAGTTCCTGGCCCCTCTGATGTTCGCGGTATTCGCGGCTTACGGCGCCAGCTATGCGGAGCGCTACCAGCGGGTGGCCCTTAATCCGTTGGTGGACCTGGTCACGGCGTGGTTCACTTCCGGTCGCGGCTGTACGCCGGGGCAGGCCGTGGCGCTGGGGACCGTGGTGCGCGCTGCCTGGCAGTTCTCGCTCTACATGCTGTGCTATGTGGCCTTGTGGCTGGCCTGTGATCTGCTGGGAGAGGCGATATTCCTTTTTGAAGGGCAGATGGGCTGGCCCGTACTGTTTGCTGCCAGCATGGTGGGCGGCATCCTTTCTTTGCGCACACGCCGGGCGTATGCCTGCCTTACGGGGATGTTCGTGGCTGTCTGCGGCTTTTTGGCCGTGACCAGACTGGACATGTTCTAGGAGCTGCCGGGCGCTTCCGGGGAACAGATCCTTCATCACCTTGCCATAAAAAAGCTGCGTCCTGCACGGCATTGCCATGCGGACGCAGCTTTTTTCGGTCGCCATCCGTGGTGGCGGACAGTGCCGGAGGGAGACGGTTTCGCCGTCATCCCTGTTGAAAAGCCTGTATCCAGGCCAGCACGGGCAAGAGCAGGGCCAGCAGGGCGGACAGCCATTGCGGCAGGCCCGGCCAGCGCCGTCTGGTACGCAGAGCCTCCCAGAAACCGAGGGCCATGCCGGCCACCAGGCCGCAGATGTGGGCCAGATAGTCCACGTTCCCTTCGCCCATGCCCCACATGGCCAGAATGCCTACGCCGGCCGCCAGCGGCAGGTAGCGCTTGCTTTCGTGATGCAGGACCATATACCCGGCCAGGGCCCCGATGGCCGCGAAGACAGCCGTGGAAAAGCCCAGGCTGAGGACGAATTCCCGTCGCAGCGCCACGGTGAGCAGATTGCCGAGCCCGCCGCCCAGCACGGTCAGCAGCAGGGCCCGTCCTGGACCTGTCAGCCGGGCCAGCAGGGGCAGCATGATGCCGCCCAGCAGGACATTGCCGCCCAGGTGGGCGGCGTCGGCATGCAGGGTCAGGGCCGTGAACAGGCGTTGCCATTCTCCGTAGATGCGCAGGCGGACGTTGTCCAGCGCTCCGGCCTGTTCCCAGCCCATTGGGAGGGGCAGCCCGTCGGGCAGCGGCCACCAGCCGCTGCGCAGGCCGTGCCAGAGGACGAGCAGGAGCAGGGGCAGGGCAGCCAGCCAGCAGCGGGCATGGAGCGCGGGCGGCAGGCCGCGGGGCGCCGGATGGCGCTGCTTTTCCGCATGGAAGTGCTGCAACTCCTGCCGGGCCAGACCTTCCAGCAGGGCAGGTACATAGATGTATTCTTTTTGGCGGAAGTGCCATAGCTGATGGGGCAGACCGCAGGCGCTGAGCACGAGGATCATTTCCTGGCGCTGGCTGTAGGAGGTGATGCCCTCGGGGCCGGTGAGGGAACGCCAGTGGAACGGCAGGGGACGCGGGCGGCGCTGGGCGTACCAGTACCCCGCAAAAGGGGCAGGCAGACGCAGAAGGCGGGGCTTCATAGCAAAAAAGCCCCGATTGCAGTGGCAACCGGGGCTTTGCGGACAAAAAACAAGTTAGTCCTGCTTGGCGCGGGCGGCGGGCTTGGTCACCACACCGGAGCGCAGGCAACGGGTGCACACGGTCAGGGTGCGCACGGTGCCGTCAGCGAACTGATGACGCACGCGCTGCAGGTTGGGGTTGAAGCGGCGCTTGGTCTTGATGTTGGAATGGCTGACAAGATTGCCGACCTGGGGCTTTTTGCCGCAGAAATCGCATTCTTTGCTCATGATGTCCTCCGTATATGCAGAAAACTGTGTGTATCGTTTATGCGGCAAAGCCGGGTAACAGCGGCCGCGCATTGCGCAGGCAATGAGCCATGCATCCAGCATGGCCGCGCAAGCAGTTCCTTTACCCAAGCTTTGCCAAAAAGGCAAGCCTTTTTCCGGGAAAAGCCCAAATTTCTTTGCTGCGGGCTATTTTTCGGGCGTCAGGCATGGGCAGAGCATCTGGCGCCGGGGCAGGGCGGCCCCTTCCGGAGGGCGACATCCTGCCTGTCCGGCTTCCGTATGCGACAGCAGGCGGGCATGGACGCGGCAGCCGATGGCGTAGGGGGGCAGCCACTGCCGCCACTGTGGTGTCGCGGCGTCGATGGCAAGCCGTGTCAGATCCGGGCAGGCGGTGCAGGAAGCACAGGGGGCATCCGGCAGTTCCAGAACGCAGCAGGCATCCGGGGATTGCTCCAGCGTGGCCATGAGGCTGACGGTGCGGTGGCGCAGATCCAGCTCGGCATCCATGACCGTGGCGCAGGCCTCGGCATCATAGCCCAGTTCTTCATAAGCCATCCAGATCACTTCGCCGTTCATGCGCCCGTACAGGGGATGGCTGTTCCGCAGGCGTTTTTTTTCAGCATCGGGCAGCGTGGCGCTGTCCACCAGGGGAAAGGTGTCGTCCATGGTCCTCCAGAGGCAAAAAAAGGGGCCGGCAGGGCCGGCCCCAGGATGATGGATGAGGCGGGTGTTACTTCAGCAGGCCCTGCAGGGTCTGCTTGCCCTTGCTGATGGTCTGGTCGAATTCCTGCTGCAGGGATTCCATCAGTTCCTTGACGGAAACGATGCTGTTGACCCGGGCCACGTTGGCGCCGCAGAAGGCGAAGCCGCGTTCCAGGTTACCCTTCATGGCGCTGATGAGGGCCTGGGCGATGCAGTAGGGCGTCTTTTCCTGGTCGCAGGTATGCACGCAGTGGAAGACGCATTTGAAGGGCTTTTTGTTGCCCTGGCGGGCGGCCTCGATGAAGTCGTTCTGCAGGGCGCGGCCGGGCATGCCCACCGGGCTCTTGATGATGGTGATGTCTTCTTCGCGGGCAGCAATGTAGCTCTGCTTGAAGCGGTCATCGGCATCACATTCCTTGGTGGCCACGAAGCGGGTCCCCATCTGGACGCCGGAAGCGCCGAGGTCGAGGAATTTTTTGATGTCTTCGCCGGTGTAGATGCCGCCGGCGGCGATGACGGGCACGGCGCGGCCTTTCTGGTCTTCAAGGCGCTTGGCGGCTTCGACCACCTGGGGGACCAGGACTTCCAGGGCGAAGTTCGGGTCGTTGATCTCTTCACGCTTGAAGCCGAGGTGGCCGCCGGCCTTGGGGCCTTCCACCACGAAGGCGTCGGGCAGATAGTCGAAGCGGGAGAGCCATTTGCGGGCGATCAGGGTCGCCGCGCGGGCGGAAGAGACGATGGGGACCAGCTTGGTCTTGAACTCTTCCTTTTTTTCTTCGCAGGCCTGCAGGAGATGCTTGGGCATCTCCAGGGGCAGACCGGCACCGGAAAAGATGATGTCGGCACGGTTTTCGATGGCCGTGCGCACCATCTGGCTGAACGTGGTCAGCGCCACCATGATGTTGACGCCGATGATGCCCTGGGTCTTTTCCCGGGCCTTGGTCAGCTCCTGGCGCAGGGCGCGCAGGTTGGCTTCGATGGGGTTCTTGGCCACGTCGGGCTCTTTCATCCCGATCATGGCTCCGGCGATGACGCCGATGCCGCCCTGATTGGCAACAGCAGAGGCGAGGCCGGAAAGGGAAATGCCAACACCCATGCCGCCTTGGACGATGGGCATTTTAGCGGTCAGGTCTCCAATGGACAAAGAAGGAAAAGCCATGATGCAACCTCCAACATGGCGCTATAAGGTAAAGCCCTCGAGGGGCGGTATTGAAATCAATTTTCGGAAAGCATTACCAGAAAAACCTTATTTTCACAAGGCCGCTGTCTCTGTCAGGCATGGCAAAGTGCCTGATAGTCGCACCAGCGGCAACCTTCGCCCGGACGGCCGGTGAAATCAGGGCCGTGCTCCATATGCCAGAGCAGCAGGGAGAGGACGTCAAAGCATTGACGGATGCGTTCGCCATTGTCCAGATCCAGCCTGGGCCCGAACAGCCAGTATTCCCGCCCCTTGTCGCGCAGTTCCACCAGGGCGGCGTCGTGCAGATCCTTGAAACCGGCGGCGTGCAGCATGCACAGGTAGGCGGGCAGCTGGATCATGCGCAGCTTCTCGGCCAGCTGGTCGAAAGCCCCGGCGGCCAGCCGGCGGCGTTCCTCAAGAGGGATCCCTGCGTCCCGGACCTGCGCCATGTGGACGAACAGGGCCTCGTCGTCCCATAAGGCACCGGCAGGACTGTTGATGGTACCGGTCTTGTAATCCACGATGCAGAGGCCGTCCTCACGCCTGTCCAGTCTGTCCAGGCGTCCCTTGAAGGTATATTCCCGGCCGTTGCAGCTGATGACCTGGGTCAGGGGATATTCCAGTTCCAGGATGGTGGCTTCCGGCTGGTTGCAAAGATATTCCTCCAGACGGCGCGGGGCTGCCATGGAGAACATCATCAGGCTGTCGGGCGGCAGCTGGGTCCGCAGGTCGTGTCTTTCCATCTGGCGCTGCAGTTCGGCACGCATGACGGCCATGTCGAAGGTCCCCGCATCCACCAGCTTGCCGCGATACGGACGGTAGAGCTGCTGCAGCACGTCGTGCAGCACGGAGCCCACTTCTGCCGGGTCGTCTCTCTCGTTGACCTCCTGGACGGGCCGGAAGCGGCACAGATGTTTCCAGACGAAGGACAGCGGGCAATGCAGATAGGTATCCAGGGCCGTGGGAGAGATGGGCGCGGCCAGAAAGGCCCGCATGGCATCCTGCAAGGCCTGGTTGCGCTTCAGGGACAGCTCGCGGGGCGGCATGGGGGCCACGGCACAGGTGGCCACAGCCAGCGGCGGCGTGCCCGGCTTGAGGATGGCCCCGGTGCGCTGCTCGTGCGCCCAGATGAGCTGCTCCACAAAACGGCTGCGGGCCTTCTTGCTGTCCATGAGTCCGGAACGGCCCTGGCTCTCCTGCCAGTAAAAATGTACCTCGCGGGCGCAGGCACACAGGCGGTAGAGGGTGTGGGAGGCCGCCCGTTCCCGGCGGCGGGCATCAGGCAGGCCGAGGATGCGGCGCAGGCTGTCCGGCAGCAGGGGATCCTGGCCTGGGGTACCGGGCAGGACGTCGTCGGTGGCATCGATGATGAAGATGCGGTCGAACTGGAGCAGACGGCTTTCCAGCATGCCCAGCACCTGCACACCACCCAGCGGATCGGCCTCGAAGGGGATGCGCTGCTGTTGCAGCAGCTGGCGGGCCAGACCGTGCAGAAGGCGGGAGTCCATCTCCTCGCCGGACAGGGCATTGTGCTGCAGTTCCGGCACGCAGTGGCGTACGAGCCGGTACAGGGCCTCGGCATCCAGGGGGAAGCGTTCCCAGACGGCCTGTCCGTGGCGGGTCAGGAAGTCGCTCAGGCGCAGCAGGGCGCCGGCCAGGCCGGACAGCGTGGAAACGGCGCCGAAATCCTCCAGCAGCAGGTGCAGCAGTTCTTCCAGCAGCGCGCGCTCGGGACTGGGGGCGGGGAGGGCACCGTCCGTGGCGTCCTCTCCGGCGGGAGCATCCATGCTTTCTTCGCCTTCGGCCAGGGTGGCCAGCAGATCCTCATGGGCCACCAGTCGCCTGCCGCTGCGGATGCGGCGCTCCAGACGGCGGAGCAGGGGCCGCAGGGACTGCCCCGTGCCGGGCTCTTCCCCGGGCGCGACGGCCTGGAGCATGCCCAGATAGGGGTGGCGCAGGCAGGCCAGCAGATAGCGCCAGTAGAAAAGCCCGTCCTTGTCCCGTCCTTCATGCAGGCGGAACAGGCTGTCCAGCAGGTGGAAGAGGGGCGAACGATCCAGCGGATAGCCCATGGAGATGTTGACTTCCTTGTCCGGCAGATGGTGCAGCACGGGCAGCAGAAGGTCGCCGTGGGTCAGGAGGATGGCCGTGGAAGCCTCCGAAGGGGCATCCAGATCCTGTTGCAGGGCCTTGAGCTGGGAGTGGAGGTCATAACCCGCGAAATAGTGCCATTTTTGCGCGTCTTCCACCGGAGAGGGCGCGTCCGCCTCCCAGGGGCGGGCCGTGGCCTGCCAGCGTTGCAGCCACTGGACGTGTTCCTGACAGGCCCAGTGCACAGGCGGCCGCTCTTCCTCACCATGCCGGGCCAGGGCCGGATCCGTGTGCAGGCAGACGCGGGCACCGGCCTGCCAGAGACTGCGGAGCAGGATGTCCTCGGTCTCGGTGAGCAGGGAAAAACCGGCCAGCAGCACGGGATGCCCGTCAGCCGGGCGCAGCAGGTCGGGGATGTCCTCCGCATGGCGGGCGGCCAGCCAGAAGTCATGGCCCGGCGTGGTCCAGCCCTTTTGAGCCAGTGCCGCCACATAGGCATCGCGGATGCGCCCCAGGGCCCCCAGCAGGGCCGCGGCCGGGGGGCTCACCTCGTCGATGAAGGGCAGGTCGTCCGTGACCATGTTCTGGCCCAGCAGTTCTTCCAGCAGATTGGCCAAACGGATGCCCCAGGGCAGGAAGGCGTCCGGGGACAGTTTGCCGAAGCGCTTTTCCAGCTCGTGGTCTTCGTCGGCCAGATCGAGGACGCAGTCCCGCAGCAGGGCCACCCTGTCCAGCAGGCAGGCCGTACGCAGCGGCACGGGGCTGGCATGCATGCGCCACAGGCGCACCATGTCCGGCAGGGAAAGGACCTTGGGCAGCAGGCCAGTGGTCCCGGCAGCGGCATAGATGTCCACAAGATAGCGCCACGGACGGTTGTGGGGGACGATGATGACGGCATCACCCGGCCGTCCGTCGCTCCAGAGATCGGTGGCCTGTTTCAGGGCAGGCAGGAAGGGCTGCTGCCAGGAAAAGATATGGAAGGGGCTGCTCATGCCTCGTCCTCACAGAAGTAGCGGGGATAGGCCCCAAGATCCGTAAACAGTTCCGAAGCGCTGTCGGGTTCCACCAGGCGGAAAGACTGCCTGTCCAGATAGATGAGCAGGCCGCGGGCCACGGTGGTGCCGCTCTGTTCCAGACAGCGCAGATAGCGCTGCACTTGCCGGACATGCTCGTCCATGACCCTGCCGCTCTTGTAGTCCACCACCAGGGTCCCCCAGGACAGGGGGACGATGAGGTCGGCACGCAAAAGGTCCCGGCGGGAACCGTCGGCGGCCAGCATGGATTGCTCCGGCACACCGCACCGCTGCCAGAGGCCGAACTGGGGCAGACGCAACAACCAGAGCAGGCAGGACTCCATGTCGGTGGCGACGCTTTCCCTGTCGGGGGCGTCCTGTCCGTCGGCAAGGGGGATGGTGGCGAGCACTTCCCGCACGGCAGCCCTGATGTTGTCCTCGCTGAGGCCGCCCAGAGGCAGCTGCTCCAGACAGGCATGGAGCAGGGTGCCGCGATCCCGTGCGGAAAAGTGCATCCGTTCCAGCGGGTTGCGGTAGATCTTGAGCCGGGGCAACCATTGCATGGGACGCCAGTCTTCCTCCGGGGCATGCGGCACTGCCGTCTGTCCGCCGGAGAGCTGGTCGGGGGCGCTATCGTCTCCTGCGTTTTCTGCTGCCGGGGCCGTATCGTCTCTTTCTTCCTCCGCCACAGCAGGCTGGACCGGATGCAGCACGTCGTCCCCGCCTTCCAGCAGGTAGGGGACCTCGAGTCCGGCCTGCTGCCAGAGGACATCCAGGGCGTGGCTGCCGCAGCCCTTGCGCACGGTGGCGGCGCTGGTACGGAAGACGAGGAGCTCTTCCCGTGCCCGGGTAAAGGCCACATAGAACTGGTTGAGCAGTTCCATGGCCTGTCGCAACAGGGCTTCGTAGTAGACCCTGCCGCAATGCGGGCCGTTCTTGCAGACCATGCGCAGGCCGTCTTCCTCCATGAGCACCGGGTCGCTCGCCTTCAGGGTGGCATCGGTCCAGGGCAGGAGGACCACAGGAGCCTCGAGGCCCTTGGATTTGTGGACGGTCATGATGCGAACGGCGTCGATGCCCTCAGGCATGGGGACTTTTTCTTCCTCGCCCTTTTCCTGCCAGTGGGCCAGGAAGTCAGGCAGGGTGGCCAGGCCTTGATCCTCGGCATTCTTGAGCACTTCGAGGAAGCAGCGCAGGAAAACATCGGCATCGGGATAGCGTTCGAAGACCTGCAGGCGGTCATACCATTCCATGACCGTGTCGTAGGGCGTCATGAGCCCGGCCTGATTGTGGAAAGGCGCCAGGACGGAGGCCCAGAAGCCGGGGAAGTTCCGTTGCAGATGCTGCACCAGGGGGATGCTGTCCCTGTCCACGCAACTGTCGTGCAAAGCCTGAAGGTCGGGGACAGGCAGGGGGCCCTGTTGCACCAGACTGCCCGTGACCACGGTCCAGAGGGCCAGCTCGTCTTCCGCGTTGCACAGGAACTGCAGCAGGGCCACGCTCTGGATCACCAGAGGATGGGTGGACAGCAGCAGGCTGTTCTCCGTAACGATGGGGATGTCGGCAGCGGCCAGATCCTCGGCCACCAGTGCGGCCTGGGCATTGCTGCGCACCAGCACCATGATCTCCTGCCAGCGACGGCGCGGGGCCAGTTCCTGCCGGAGCACATGGCGCAGGCGCGCCAGTACGGCGGTGTTGAGCTCTTCGCTGCTGTCACCGTCGATGGCTTCCACGCGCACAAGGCCGCCGGGAGGCGAGCTGGGCGAAAAATCCTGGGCCGTCCCGGCATAGCCCGCGGCCACACGTTCCGCATAGCTGTCCAGCAGATCGTCCGGCGTGTCCTGCGGCATCAGGGCGGCAAGGGCCTGCCGGGCTACGGCGGCATCCTCCAGAGGCGAGAACAGGGCATTGTTGTGCGCGATGACCTGACGGCAGCTGCGCCAGTTGGCCGTGAGCGTCTCGTGGCGCACATCCGGGGCCAGAAGGCGCAAGGGAGCTTCGATGCCGTCAAAAAGGGCGGCATCCCCGCCACGCCAGCCGTAGATGGCCTGCTTGACGTCGCCCACCCAGGTCAGGGAACCGCCCCGGGAAAGGGCTTCTTCCACCAGCGGGCTCAGGGCCTGCCACTGTTCGCGGCTGGTGTCCTGGAATTCGTCCAGCAGGAAATATTGCAGGCGGCTGCCCAGACGGCACAGGGCCTCGGAGACGCCAAAGCTGCCGCTGAGCACCAAGGCGGCCATCTCCGGCACCAGGACGGCTGGCAGGGTGCCTTCCTGCTGCTGGTTGGCCCGCATGGCGTGGACCAGCAACGTGGCCAGCTGGACGGCCGGGGCAAAATTGCGGGCCGAACGCAGCAGGGCATGACGGCGGCTGAAATCCGGCAGCCAGGACGTCAGTGCCTCCAGTGCCGACAGCAGTTCTTCCGTACGCTTCGTTTTGGCCGTGAGGAATTTGTCGACCTCGGGCTCGGCGATGGATTTGAGCTTGAAGGCCCCTTCGTCCCGTTCCTGAAGGCGTACCAGGGCCTTGCGGCTCGTGGCATGGAGCTTGGTCTTGGCCTGCTCCTCCGCGTCGAGGACAGCCCGGATCAGGCCGCGCGTCCTGTTCCAGAGCTGCTGGTGGCGGCTTTCCAGCTCTTCCGGGCTGGCGATATCCGTGAATTCGTCGCGCAGGATGCCGTCCAGCAGGGGGCGGATGATGTCGCCCAGCTTTTCCCCCGCATTGAAGCCCTTGCTCTGCTGCACATGGACGATGGCCCAGTAAAGGTCGCGCAGCAGTTTTTCCATCTTCTCGTTGCCCTGGGAGGCCTGGTTGAGCAGGGTATCGAGATAGGGCGTCACGGCATCCATGCTCACGAAGGCGGGCTGGAAATCCGGGGGCAGATCCAGCTGCAGGGCGGCCGAACGCACGATGGCGTGGAGCAGGCTGTCGATGGTGCGGATGTTGAGGCTGGCCAGATCTCGCAGGATGACGTCCAGCCAGCGGGCGGCCATGTCGGGCGTCAGGGGGATGCCTTTTTCCGGCGTGCCCAGGGCGATGGCCTTGAGGCGGCCGATGACGCGGTCGCGCATCTCGCCGGCGGCGGCATTGGTGAAGGTGATGGCCAGGATCTCGTCCCAGCCCGAGGGGCCGGTGCCCAGCCCGCAGGAGGCGGCAGCGGCCGGTGCCGGGGCCCCGCAGGCCGCCAGCAGACACAAAAAACGCCGGGTCAGGTCATAGGTCTTGCCTGACCCGGCAGATGCCTTGACTTGATACAGACTAGCCATGCGTCTCCTGCTGCGGCAGCATACCGGCCAGCATGCCCTGCCCCGTGGATTCCAGGGCGGCGCGCCAGAGATCGGAATAGATGTTGAGCTTGCGGCGGCGGCGCGTCACCAGCTCCAGCGGCAGATGCACGTAGCGGTCCTGGATTTTGCCCACCACCATGTCGGTGCGTCCGGCCATGGCCGCATGGACGGCGTACTGGCCCAGGAAGCCGCAGTAGACCTTGTCGTTGGCCGTGGCCGGCACGGAGCGGATGATGTAGCTGGGGTCGATGTACTTGAGCGCGTGGGGGATGCCGCGGGCGTCCATATAACGCTTGATTTCGGAGCGCAGCAGGTCGGCCACGTCGCCCAGCAGCAGGTTGCCCGAGGCGTCGGTGGCGCCGGAACGGTCCAGCAGATGCTGGCCGGCGCCCTCGGCCGCCACGATGACGGCGTGATGGCGGCTTTTCAGGCGTTCTTCCAGCGCGGGCAGCAGGCCGCCTTCCCCTTCGAGGGTGAAGGGCGCTTCCGGCACCAGGACAAAGTTCACTTCCTTCATGGCCAGCGTGGCCTGGGCGGCGATGAAGCCCGATTCCCGGCCCATGAGCTTGACCAGGCCGATGCCGTTGGGCATGCCCCGGGCCTCGGTATGGGCGCATTCGATGGCCTCGGTGGCCTTGTAGACGGCGGTCTCGAAGCCGAAGGACTGGGGGATGAAGTTGATGTCGTTGTCGATGGTCTTGGGGATGCCGATGACGGCGATTTTGAGGTTGCGCGCCTGCACTTCGCGGCTGATGCTCAGGGCGGCCTTCATGCTGCCGTCACCGCCGATGACGAACAGGATGCTGACATTGGAGCGTTCCAGGCTGTCCACGATCTCTTCCGCGGACTGGGGACCGCGCGACGAGCCCAGGATAGTGCCGCCGAAGCGGTGGATGTCGGCCACGCGTTCGGGCGTCAGTTCCATGGGCTGATGCCCGCAGGCCGGGATGAAGCCTTCCAGCCCGTAGCGGATGCCCATGATGGAGGGCACATGGTAGGCGTGGTGCGCCTCCATGACGATGGCGCGGATGACGTCATTGAGCCCCGGGCAAAGGCCACCGCAGGTCACGATGGCGCATTTTGCCCGGCTGGGATCGAAGTAAAGTTTTTTCCGGGGGCCGGCAGCCTCGAAATCCAGACATACGGGTTCGGTGAACTCGTCGCAGAGTTCCCTGTCCACCTGTATGGGCAGGCGCACGTCATCCACCCAGGTACGGTAGGGCAGCCTGGACGTGAGTTTGGGGGTGCCGAGAGTACGGATGCTGGTATCGATGGCGCCGGGTTTGGTCATGCTTCACCTCGTGGTGGGATGCTCGGTTCAGGCAGGCTGCGAAAAGCAGTCGCGCATGGCGGCGATGGAAAGGGCCAGGAAGGCATCCAGCGGCAGGCCCGCCTGTTCGCACTGGCGGATGTTGTCGCGGCAGACGCTGGCGGCAAAGGCCTTGTCCTTCATCTTTTTCTTGATGCTCTTGACTTCCATGCCTTCATAGCCCGTGGGCCGCATCAGGGCGGCGGCGCTGATAAGGCCGGTGATGGTCTCGCCGCAGCGCAGGGCGAAGTCGAAACGGGTCTGGGGCGCACAGCCGGTCATCTCGCCGTTGTGGGCGCGGATGGCGGTCAGGGCCTCTTCGGGCAATTTGCCTTCCAGCAGGCGGGCGCCTTCCAGACCGTGCTTTTCCGGTGTGGCTTCCGTGGCGGGATAGTCCACATCGTGCAGCAGGCCGGTCAGGCCCCACAGTTCTTCATCTTCACCAAATTCACGGGCCAGGGCCCGCATGACGGCCTCGGAAGCAATGGAGTGTTGCAGCAGGCCCGCCTGGACATGGTTCTCCGCCAGCAGGGCCAGCGCTTCGTCTCGTGAGATCATGATGGTATTCTCCTTGCCGTGATTCTAAAACAGGCAGAACTGCATAGCAAGGGAAAGCCCCGCTATCCAGGGAAGGAAGCATGACGGGGAAAGGAGGGCGAGTGATGCCGTTCCGTTGAGGCTCTTCCTTATTATTATGGATACTGCCGGACAGCGGCAGGGCAGGGACTTGATGGACGGAGCAGGGAGGGAAAGACTTTTGCCGGCCTGTGGCGGGCGCGGGGGCTGCCTGTTGACAGCGGCCCGGATATGCCCGATGTAAAGGGATTCAGATAATCCCCGCAACAAAGATTGGGAACTATGCCAATATACGGTTTGCGCTTTCGCGCTTTGGGACAGACCCTGTACCATACGGGCCCTGCCGATCTGGCCGTGGGCGATCATGTGCTGATCGCGGCAGATCAGGGGCAGGCCCTGGCGCAGGTGGTCTCCGGTCCCTATGATTATGTGGCCGGTGTGGAGCCGGAGAGCCTGACGCCCATCGAGCGCCGGGCCACGGAAGAAGACCTGGCCGAGGGCCGTACCAACGAGAAACTGGCCCGCGAGGCCACGGAGTTCTGCCGCCAGTGCATCCGTGACCGCCGCCTGGACATGAAGCTCGTGGACGTTGAGGTCTTTTTTGACCGCAGCAAGCTCATTTTCTATTTCACGGCGCCGGCCCGCATCGACTTTCGCGAGCTGGTCAAGGATCTGGTGCGCGAATACCGCGCCCGTATCGAACTGCGCCAGATAGGGGTGCGCCACGAGACCCAGATGGTGGGGGCCGTGGGCAACTGCGGCATGGTCTGCTGCTGCCGCCGGTACCTGCGCAAGTTCGCTCCCGTGACCATCCGCATGGCCAAGGAGCAGAACCTGTTCCTCAACCCCGCAAAAATCTCGGGCATCTGCGGCCGTCTGCTCTGCTGCCTTTCCTACGAGCAGGAGAACTACGACCGCTTCCACCACAATTGCCCGCGTCTGGGCAAGAAATACCAGACCACGCAGGGCACCATGAAGGTGCTGCGGGCCAACATGTTCCGCAATTCGCTGTCCGTGCTCAACGAGAACAACGAAGAACAGGAACTGACGCTGGAAGAATGGCAGGCCCTGGATCCGCATCGTCCCGAGCCCCATCCCAACAATGCCCAGCCCAAACAGGCGCAGCAGCCCCAGAAGGCGGCACAGGGGGATGGCCTGCTGGTGGTCTCCGTCACGCCGGAGAACGTGGACGATCCCAACCTGTTCGCCGATGTGCTGCCGCCCGACGCGCCCCTGACCGCCGGGCCGGAAGTCCAGCCGCAGCAGGCCCAGCCGCAGGCCGAGGCCGCCCCCGCAGAGAACAGCAAAAGTCGCCGCCGCCGTCGCCGCAAGTCGCAGCAACGGCAGGACGGCGCCGCCGAATAAACGGAGTCAGACGTGAAGAACTTTTATATCACCACCCCCATTTACTATGTGAATGCCAAGCCCCATCTGGGACATGCCTATACCACCATCGTGGCCGACTCCCTGTCGCGCTTCCACAAGACCCTGGGCGACAACACCATGTTCCTGACCGGTACGGACGAACACGGTGACAAGATCGTCAAGGCCGCCGAAAAGCAGGGCGTCTCCCCCAAGGAATTCGTGGACGGCATCAGCGGCCTGTTCCAGCAGCTGTGGCCGCATCTGGGCATCGAGAACGACGCCTTCGTGCGTACCACCGACGAAGACCACAAGGCCCGCGTGCAGCGCTTCCTGCAGCAGGTCTATGATGCCGGCGACATCTATTTCGGCGAGTTCGGCGGCCACTACTGCTACGGCTGCGAACGCTTCTATACGGAAAAGGAGCTGGAGAACGGCCTGTGCCCCCAGCATCTGACCAAGCCTGAATTCATCAGCGAGAAGAACTACTTCTTCCGCATGTCCAAGTACCTGCCCTGGCTGCGGGAATACATCGAGAGCCATCCCGACTTCATCCGCCCCGAGCGCTACCGCAACGAAGTGCTGTCCATGCTGGAGTCGGGCGCGCTGGAAGATCTGTGCATCTCCCGTCCCAAGTCCCGCCTGACCTGGGGCATCGAACTGCCCTTCGACAAGGATTACGTCTGCTATGTGTGGTTCGACGCCCTGCTGAACTACATCAGCGCTCTGGGCTGGCCCGACGGTGAAAAGTACAAGACCTTCTGGCCCGGCGAACATCTGGTGGCCAAGGACATCCTCAAGCCCCATGCCGTGTTCTGGCCCACCATGCTCAAGGCCGCGGGCCTGCCCGTGTACCAGCACCTGAACGTGCACGGTTACTGGCTGGTGCGCGATACCAAGATGTCCAAATCCCTGGGCAACGTTGTGGAACCGCTGGAGATGCGCCAGAAGTACGGTCTGGACGCCTTCCGCTATTTCCTGCTGCGCGAGATGCATTTCGGTTCCGATGCCTCCTTCAGTGAAGAAGGCATGGTGACCCGCATCAACGCCGACCTGGCCAACGACCTGGGCAACCTGTTCAGCCGCGTGCTGTCCATGACGGCCAAGTATTTTGAGAGCAAGGTGCCCCAGCCCGGCGAATTCAGCGAAGACGACAAGGCCATCGTCGAGCTGTGCGCCACGGCCATGACCAATTACATCCAGCTGTTCGGCAACACCCAGTTCGCCCAGGGCCTGGATTCCCTGTGGGATCTGGTGCGCGCGCTCAACAAATACGTGGATTCGCAGGCGCCGTGGACCCTGTTCAAGCAGGGCGACACCACGCGTCTGGGCACGGTCATGTACGTGCTGCTGTCGGCCATGCGCAAGGTGGCCCTGTGCCTGTGGGCCGTCATGCCCGATGCCTCCCGCACCCTGCTGGAGCAGCTGGGCCAGCAGCCCGGCGAAGGCCCTGTGACCACCTCGCTGGAAGCCGAGGCCGGCAACTTTGACGGTCTGCAGCCCGGCACCGAAGTGGCGGCCAGCTCCAACCTTTTCCCGCGCATCGACGTCAAGGCCCTGCAGCAGGAAGCTCCGGCCGAAAAGGCCCCCAAGGCCAAGAAGGAAAAGAAGCAGGAAGCCCCCAAGGCCGCTCCTGCCGCCGAAGGCCAGAGCGGCGAGATCAGCTTCGACCAGTTCAAGGCCGTGGAGATGCGCGCCGGGACCGTGGTCGTGGCGGAAAAGCATCCCAATGCCGACCGCATCCTGCGTCTGGAGATCGACTTTGACGAAGGCCAGCCGCGCCAGATCCTGTCCGGCCTGGCCGACTACTACACACCCGAGGAACTGGTGGGCAAGCAGGTCATCGCCGTGCTCAACCTGGCCCCGCGCAAGATCCGTGGCCTCATGTCCAACGGCATGGTGCTGACCGCGGAAAAGGACGGCAAGCTCTCCGTCCTGACGCCTGCCGCGCCTGTGCCCAACGGCAGCCAGATCGCCTAGGACAAACGATTCTCGACAAGGGTGGGGGGCTTTTTTGCCGGCGGCAAGGAGGACCTCCCTTCCCCAACTCTCTTCCTTTTTCGGCGCCCCTCAGAGGGAACAGGGGAGAGCAGCGGGGAGCCCCCGGGCAGAGACAAAAAACTCCCCCGTCCGCAAGGGATGGGGGAGACTGGAACAAGGGGAGTACGACCATCAGGCCGCCTTCCCTTTTTTCATACCTCGCGGCATGATGCACACGGCGGGGATTGCAATGCCCGGCATTTCCGTCTATAGGCTGGCCGCAGGCGCTGCGACCGGGGCGGCAGCCGGGGATGGATTGCTGCCATCCGGGAAGCGCGGCCCCTGCGGGACCGGGTTCCCGGGGAGGGCGGCGCTTCCCCCTGTGCGGGCTCCGGCCGCTGGTCAGAAAGACGATACCTATTCGCTCTTTTCCTGCGTTTCAGGATCGAACAGGCGGCCCAGTGCCGCCGCGTCCAGCGGGTTGAGGTTGAAGCGCATCCCGGCTTCGTCCAGAAGGGCGGCCAGGGATTTTTCAGGATACAGGGCGCGCTGTTCCGCCAGCCAGGCGGCGGCTCGCCGTACCAGTTCCGAAGCGGGTATGATGGTGGCCATGGAGTTCTCCTTTTTGTGGACCACTCTAGCCGAGTCCGTTTCGGGAAACAACGGGTCTTCGGATCCAAAGGACGGCATATATGGATAATTTGTGGGTTGCGTTCATCCTCAGCATCGTGGAAGGGCTGACGGAATACCTGCCGGTCTCGTCCTCGGGCCATCTGGTGTTGGTGGGCGATCTGCTCAATTTCAGCGGTGAAAAAGCTGCCACCTTCCAGGTGGTCATCCAGCTGGGCGCCATCATGGCAGTGGTCGTTCTCTATTGGGGACGCTTCTGGGGCCTGCTGCGGCCGCAACAGGGCGTGCCCTTTGCCGGTCTGCGCGGCATCTGGATGCTCTTCCTCACCTGCGTGCCCGCCTGTGTGCTGGGCCTGTTGCTGCACTCCCAGATTAAGAGCCTGTTCACGCCGAGCATGGTGCTGATCCCCTTCGTCATCGGCGCCCTGCTGATGATCTTTGTGGAGCGCCGCCAGTTCCATCCCCGCTATGAGACCCTGGACGACATGACGCCCGGCCTGGCCTTCGGCATCGGCTGCTTCCAGTGCCTGGCCCTGTTCCCCGGCTTTTCCCGTTCGGCGGCCACCATCATGGGCGGCATGATCCTGGGGGCCCGCCGTCCGCTGGCGGCCGAATATTCGTTCATCGCCGCCGTGCCCATCATGGTGGCGGCCACGGGCTTTGACCTGCTCAAGAGCCTGCATCTGTTCACCGCGGCGGACATCCCCTTCTTTGCCGTGGGCATGATCGGCTCCTTTATTTCCGCCCTGATCGCGGTCAAGGCTTTCGTGAGGCTGGTGGGGCATATGACCCTGGTGCCCTTTGCCGTGTACCGCCTGCTGCTGGCTCCCTTTATCTGGTATTTCATGGTGCATTAAAAAAAATTGGGAAAATCCCCAAAAAATGCTTGCCAAAGGGGAGCAACTTCTGTAAATACATCCCTGCGTTGAGTGGGACACAAAACGCCATCACGGCAAGGTAGCTCAGTTGGTCAGAGCATGCGGTTCATACCCGCAGTGTCGGGGGTTCAAATCCCTCCCTTGCTACCAAAGGCAATAAAAAAGTCCAAGGTCATTCACCTTGGACTTTTTTATTATATCCGTAGAACACGGATAAAGTAACAATATGGTGCTCTGCATAAAAAAGGTGTATTTATACAGAAGCAGTATAACATTTGTTATGGGAGCACGTATCCATACTTTCATAGTACGGATGGAATCAGAATTTTTTATGAGGTACGGGCTGATGTGTTCAGTCTATGATTGCCATTTCCGTATCTGGGCAGCCAGCTTGCGCAAGGGATCTGTCAATTTCCATGATCGGGAATTGAGCAGCGCAGAGAGCTGTTCTTTGGTGGAAGCCAGTTCCTGTTGACAGAACTGAAGATTAATCTGCGCATCCTGCAGGGCTGCTTTCATCTGGCGCATGTTACTGCTATGTTCTAGAGGAGCTGAAAACAAGCTCGAGGGAAGCAGGGGGAGTGGTGCGTCACTTGCAACAGCTACATGATAGACCGCATGGGGTAGCCCCTCGATACGGCCTAACCCGGTTTCCTTTTCCCAGGATAAAAAGGGACGTTGCTCTGGAGAAACTATAACAGATCCAAAAATTACGCGTTGCCCCAGCAGAGCATGATGGGCAAAATGCCGTTGCAGCAGTGCATCGAATTCTTCGCGATAGAGTTCCTTGGGGTGGAATGGGTTCTGGTATCCGGGAACATCACTGTACTCATATTTATCTGGAGACGATATAAGCAGCATGCCTTTGGGGCGCAATACGCGCTTGATCTCGCACAGCATGCTCTCCTGCTCTGTCAGATGTTCGATAGTCTCAAAGCTGACGACTAAATCCACACTGCTGTCTTCCATGGGTATCGCTGTGGCGCTCCCCTGCAAGAAGCGTAAGTTATTTGCTTTATACTTGCTACGGGCACGTTCTACTGTTGGACTATCGATATCGACCCCTGTCACATCCACAGCATGTTTTGCCAGCATAGCCGACCCGTAGCCATCACCACAGGCAATATCCAGCACAATCTTATCGGCAGCCAGCTCGCAGGCCAGCAGGTATCTATGCAGGTGCTCCAGCGTCCAGTCGCCGTCAAATTCCGGCAGATAGCGCTCTCCTGTGCATTCCATATCATTCCCTCCAAGGGGTATTGCTGATGGTGAGTTCAATAGATCGCATGGGGAGGCCCATGATGCCCGCACTGGCGCTGGATGCGACAGAGGTCAGGATCAAAGCATCATGGCGCCATTCATGCTGTATATGCTCTTCCTGCGTGCCCTCGGCGACAGCTATGGCAAATGAATAGTCTCCTGCGGCCAGGACCGGCATGCGAAAGCAGAATGCGGCATAAAAAGGCTCATCTGCGGCCACATGCAGCGGCTGATCCATATAGGACAGATAGGTATTGTCGCCGAATAGTGTCTGCCCCAGCCTGTCCTTGAGATAAAAACCGACGATAGGACTGTTCAGAGGCCGTCGGGCCCGGCAATCGATACGCAAAGTGACGACTTCGCCCCCAGTGCACCAGCATAGAGGTCTTTTTTGCTGGTCCATGAGTACGACCCGCTCGATGCAGGCGCCTCCCTGGCCAAAAGCAGGCGCATCAGGATCGAAGCGGAATACCTGGATATCGTTACGCAGCGTCGACTTATTGAGGAAATCCTGCCTGGCATCGCGAAAATCTTCTTCTTCCGGGCGAAGCACCAGCCCGCGTTTGAAGGCAGACGGAGCTGTTCCGGCAGGTTTTTCTCCCTGGGCAGCCTGAAAAATATCTTCGAGATAGAGCTCTGTGATCTGCTTGGGATCACCGGCACTTTTGATGCGGCCCCGTTCCAGAAAGATGGCGTGGGTGCAGAGGCTGTTGATGGCGGCTACGTCATGGCTGACGAAAAACAGCGTCTTTGTAGCTATGAACTGACGCAGGAAGCGCATGCATTTTTGGGTGAAGTACGCATCTCCAACGGAAAGGGCCTCGTCTACGATAAGGATGTCCGCGTCTACATGGGCAATGACGGCAAACGCCAGGCGCATGACCATGCCGCTGGAGTAATTGCGTACAGGCTGGTCGATGAAATCGCCGATATCTGCAAAGGCCACGATGTCGTCATAGCGGGCCCGGATCTCCGCATCGCTCAGTCCCAGGATGGCTGCGTTCAGGAACACGTTCTCGCGCCCTGTGAATTCAGGGTTGAAGCCGCTGCCCAGCTCCAGCAGAGCGGCGACCCGTCCGCACGTCCTGACACTGCCTGTCGTGGGGGCCAGAGTACCGGCGATGATCTGCAAAAGAGTGCTCTTGCCGGCACCATTGCGCCCCACGATACCGACACATTCTCCTTTACGGATGGTAAGGTCGATATGATGCAGTGCTTCGAAACTGCGGTAGAACCTGCGGCGGCCCCGGCACAGCATCTGCAACAGACGATGGACAGGACGGTCGTAGATCTCGAAAACCTTGCTCACATCCTGCAAGATGATGGCTGCATCCTGCGAGGGGGCATTTGTCGGCGGATAAGGCTGCGGCGTCTGCGGATCAAAGGACATCGGCAAATCCTTTTTTTGTTTTGAGGAACCAGCACAGCCCCAGTCGGCAAATGATGAAAGCCAGCCCCATGTTCCAGGCAAAGGTCCCCCAGTCCGGGCAGATACCGAACAGGACTGCGTTGCGTACCTCGTCGACCATGGAGGCCAGCGGATTGAGGGCCAGGATCCAGCGCAGGGAGGCCGGCACCATCTCCACAGGATAGAAGATGGGCGTCATGAAAAAGAGTATCTGGATGAGGACTGCCGTCAGATGGGGCATGTCACGCACGTAGACTGTGGAAGCTGCCACGAACAGGGCCACGCCCAGGGCCAGCAGCAGAACAGGCAGCAGGAGCAGGGGCAGGAACAGCGCGGACAGGTGGAATGATATGCCCAGTGCGGCAGCACCGGCAAAAAGCAGCAGGAACCAGCTCGTCCCCAGGATGATGGCAGAGGCCAGATGGATGATGGGCAGTATCTCCAGAGGGAAAACGACTTTTTTTACCAGGTTGGCATTAAGCAGCACGGAAGGGGCCGCGCCATTTACGGTTTCGGAAAAAAGGTTGAATGTCGCCATGCCGCAGAACATGGCTGCGGCAAAACTGCCGGTGCCACTTTCGGGCATACTGCCCCAGCGGGCCTTGAAGATGATCCCGAATACAAAGGTGTAGACGAGCAGCATCATGAGCGGCTGTGCCAGGCTCCAGAACCAGCCGAGGATGGATCCTTTATAACGCAGTGCCAGCTGACGGCGGGTCATATGCAGGATCAGGGACGCATTGCCCGCAAGGATCCTGCTGAGGAGGAATGGATGCCATAAAGGCGGGATGTGCAAGAGCTGCTTCATGACCTTAGTCCTGAAAACGTTCCGGAAGGTAGTGGATACTTGGAAAGCAGGTCAGTGCGCGGACCCGGTAACCGCGTCGTGTACAGACAAGCGGCGGGACGCGCTCAAGGGCATGGGCAAGGGTCCCGCCTACGCCTATGGGTTCTTCCGGAAAGTCTTCGAAGCGCAGGCCGCATTCCAGCAGGGGCTGCAATGCCTGCGGACGGTACCAGAACATGGTCCCGCCGGAGAAAAATTGCTCGTTGCGGCCATAGGTTGCCGGCAGGCCCATACGTGCCAGCAATCCTGTGATCATGCGGTACTCTTCTTTAGATCCATACAGGGGAACGTCTACATAGTGCATGACTTCTCGCAAAGATCTGTACATAGCGGGGAAGGCGCAGCCCAGCAAAGCATCCCCGGCAAATGCTGCCAGAGTCGTTCGTACAGCATCTGGCCGCAGAAGGTTATCCAGCAGATAGGCGCGCCAGGAGGGGCCAAAATCCGTCTGGACAGATTCTTTGGCATGGGCATGGCAGCACAGGTCATATTTCTGGAGCTCCTGCCCGACACCTGACAGCCAGGGAGCGACATCACGTCCCCTGTTGGGGGTCTGTACTATGGTGACAGCATTAGCCAGAGGCAGGACATCCCGATTGAACAATGCCTGAAGATGGCTGCGATCCGCAGTCTTCACATGCGTCACGAAAACATCGAACGGAACCGGGAACTGCTGCAGATAACGGGCAAACTCCTGTGCAAGAGCTCCATTGTAGATATGGATATGCAGGCCTATCCGCGGCAGATCCTGACATGCAGGGCAGGAAAGTGAGGACAGGGGCAGGACATTGGCGGCATCGTCGAAGCCCGTGGCGGTAAAGACCGTGGCGTGAGCCAGGTGGCTATCCAGTTTGTCTTCCAACGACAGGAGACGATCACAATAGACCGGGTCAGGAAAAATGATGTCGCGAAGTGCAGCGCGATTGCTCAAAGGCTTTTTCTGGAACCACTGGCGGAATATCTCCAGTGCGCCATCCGCACGGGCACTTGCCAGAAGCGGGCTGTACTGGCCGAATCTGTCGATTGAGGCCTGGGCATACTCCAGACAGCTCGTATGCGCAGCGTCGAGGGCCTTACGCATGGACGGGGCCGGCATAAAGATTTCATGGCAGGGATGTCCCTGCTCGTCAAAGTCGACAACTCCGCCGCTGCAAGGGGAGAACATCTCTTCGAGGATGAGGTGGTACGGTACATAGTCTTCCTTCTGCATGAGGAGGAACGTCTTCGTACCATATTGTGCATCTGCGGCCTGATTTGCTTCGTTTTGCCAGCAGTAGAGCTTGTCGAAGGGAGTGCCCGCGATGGTCGATAGCGCTGTGGATATGGATCCGGAATAACCCATGTCAAAAACGAGGAAGCGGTTTGCACCAGACGGGAAGACGGAGGCATAGTACCGCCGTGCCCGCTCCCTGCGGGCTTCCATAAGGTTCGTGAGCGGTCCGCTGATGCGCTCCAGGATGCCAAGACATCTTTGCTGCTGCTTGCAAAACGGGATATTCCGCTCTTCTTTTGTCAGCAGAGCCAGCAGCTGGCCAGCTTCCGAAGAAAAGTGTCCGCGCAGCAAGTCCTCCAGAGTATAGCTGTCCAGATCAGCGGCCAGCTTGCGGGTGCGGGCATATTCGATAAAGGAATCTGCCATGAAGGGGAAATATGCCCGGCGGCCGGCATGGAAATAGACCCCTTCCGGCCCCCCCAGTTTCTCCTGCAGCACGGCATGGACACGGGAAGGCAGCCAGCCATCGCGTGAAGCGTAATAGACACGCGGGTAGCCTTCATGCATGGCGATGTCCCGTGCCTTGAGGCACAGGGCGGTCACCAGCGGTCCCAGAGCAAGGCGGGAGATGGCGGCAGTGTCCGGGCAGCGATCCAGCGTTTCGGGTGAATGCTCCGGCCTGGCAAAGATCTGGTCCAGAGCCTGGCCCAAAAGCAGGCCCCACAGGGGCTCTTGTCGGGCGGTCTCAATCAGTACGGCAGCCATATCTCCACCGCGTGCGCGCAGCATCTGCCGGACAGAAGGGATATGTACGGCAGCCATGCCTTTGCTCAGCGGGACAGCCACATCGCTGCGGGTGTGGTCTCCCATATGCAGAACATTTGCTGCGTCTACCTGTTCCTTGCGCAGCATGATGTCAAAAAGAGCGCCAGAATCGCTTTTGCGGGCCTTGTGTTCTGCCGAGACATAAACAGTCTCTACGGCAGCGAAGCCTTTTTCATGCAGGACTTCGAGCAGGAACGACGAAGGGAGGTACATATCACTGACAGCAACGATGCGTTTACCGGCGGCCTGGGCTGCGCGGCACAGTTCCAGCATGTCAGGGCGTGGCTGCAGCAGGGTTCGCTCGCACAGCATTTCTTCTTTTTTCAGACGTGCAGCCAGCTCAGGAGAAAGCCCGTGCCTGCGCTGGATATGGGCATAGATATCGTCCAGCGTGGCATAAGGATCCCCCAGCTCTTTTTCCGCATGCCAGCGCAGGGCTACAAAATCCAGATCGAACGCGTCATCGACTTTGGCGGCGACGAGGTGAAAGATGTCGCGCGGGTCATCGACAACCGGACGGGTCAGCAGGGTATCGAATATGTCGAGGCTCAGGACATGTACTGAGGGCGCCTGCACCATACGGACGAGAGATTCCAGGCTCAGGGGCGGCAGGGGAGGGGCTGGCGGCAGGGCACAGGACGGATCGACGGCGGGGACAGCTCCGGAAGGGATACCGAGCTGGCGCTGTACTGGCCGCAAACAGACCCGCAGGGCGGCGCGCACTACAAACTTGAGATCCTTGCGGTGCACGATCTCGATGCCGGCCCGCATGGGATAGAAGACGAGCAGGTTGAACAGCCTGCTGCGTTTTCTGACAAGCTGGGGACCGGCCTTGATGACCTTGCCGAAAAAATACCAGGGGCCTAAACGCAGAGAGGAGAACCATTCCCGTCCAAAAACGACGAAGGATGCGGGCAGGAGGAAAAAGGCTGCGATGATGCGATGCAACATGGTGTAGCTCTGTATTGGCTTATTCTGTCTGCCTGCCGTGGCAGGACAGACAGGCGCGGATCTTATTTCAGTCCGGGGTTTTCCTGACCGATGTTGAAGTAGAAACGGGCCCGGGCGCTGTGATAGTCCGCCAGTGCCCGGCTGGCATCCCGTTCGGCCTCTGTCAGACGTACCTGGGCATCCACAAGATCCGTGATGGTACCGATATTGGTCATATAGCGCTTTTGGGACATGGCATAATTTTCCCGGGCGGAATCAACACCGTAGCGTGTCGTGGTGATGAGCTCCCGGGCAGCGTCCATGTCGAGCATGGCCTTGATGACGTCCGTCCTGGCGCCGGCCATGGCGTCCTCATAGTCTTTTTGCAGGGCCCTGGCCCTGTTCCGCTCGGCCAGAGTGTTGAACACGGCGCTGCCGCCACTGAAGATATCCCAGGAAAAGTTGAGGCCGATGGCCCAGTAGCTGCGGGTATAGTCATTATACCGCCTGTCGTCATAATCTTTGCTGAAGCGGGTATCCTCGTAGCTGGCATCCACTCTGGGGGCGAATTCCCCCATGGCGATATGGGTGTCCTTGTAAGCTACAGCCACGCTTTTCTGAGCGACGATCAGGTCCGGGCGGCTGTAGAGTGCCGTTTTTATGGCCTGCTCTTCCGTGTAGGAGACGACACCATGAAAATCCTGCAGCCTGCCGGCATAGGTGATGCGCTCATGGGGTGAAAATCCCAGATAGCGGTTGAGCTGTACTTCGGCATTACGGATATCGTTTTTGCAGCGGATGACTTCCTGCTGGGCACGAGAAAGCTCCACCCGGTTCTGCAGCACGTTGGCGTACGGGGCCATGTCCACCCTTACGAACGCCTCGGAAGCCTCCAGCTGTTTCTGGATGCGTTTGACCGACTCTTCAGCAGTCGCAAGATCTTCACGGGCTTGCAGCAAGGCCAGGAACTGCAGTTGCACATTGGTGATAAGCTCCAGACGTGCCTGCCGGTGGCGGGCTTTTTCCACATCCACTTGCAGCAGGGATTTCTGCACGTTGTTCAGGTGGGCGAAGCCGGCAAAGAGAGAAAGTGTCAGCCGCCAGCCCTGGGACCAGCTTTTGCTGCTCAGGTCATCACTGCTGTAGGTCTGGACTTCCGAGCGGTTCTGAAGCTCGTTGTAAGAAGCTACGATCGATACACGCGGCCAGAAATAGCTCTGGGCCACGCCGACGTTCATGCGTGCCTGTTCCAGTACCAGCAGCTTGGACTGGATGGTGGGATTGACGTCCAGGGCGCGGCTGACTGCCTGCTCCATGGTGAAGCTGGCTGCCCGGACATTGCCGGAATAGAGGCAAACAAAGACGGCCAGCAGAATAAAACAGCGTTTCATTCGATCTCCTGTATCGATACAGAGCGGTCAACGTTCGTTTACTTCAAGGATGCAGAGAATGTCGCGCTCGTCTTCGAGTGCAAGGACCCGGTCATGGACGCTCCAGTGACGGGTCTTGTCCAATACGCTGGCCAGGGCCTCCATACCCAGGGCCATGAGCATCTCCCTGTCCTCTGGCCGCAGGGCAAAGCCCAGTTCCCGTGCCTGTGCCGCATAGGGCACCTGCAGGTAAATCCCCCGGGCGGAAGCGTCCATGATACCTGTGGCAGGAGACGAGGGAGCAAAGCTGCAGGACAGCGTACTTCCATCCTCAAGCCCCAGACGCCAGTGTTTTTTGCCGACGGCAGCATGAAAGTCGGGAGCAGCATCGCTGCCGGGCAAACGGGTGGAGCTGGCACGTACGCTGACGATCCTGAGCGTGTCACGATGCATCTGGCAGTCCGCTTCAATGAATACCGGGAGCGGCGTCTGAAGCAGTTCTTGCAGCGCGGGGGAATCCTCCAAAGCAAAATCCAGCCCGGATCCTCCTTCATGCAGGATCGGCAACCCCTTACGGCTCTCCAGCACGCCCATGACCTGTACAGGAGCGCTGTCAGGGGCATCGAGGTAAAAGCGTACCCCCAGGCTGGGGCGCCCGCCTTTCAGAGGCATGTCTGCATACAGGGTCCGGGCCCGTCCCAGGTTCAGCAGGCGCGACAGGCCATAATGGTTATGCAGCAACAGCATGCCTCCCTGCCGTATCGGCAGCCAGCGCCCGTTACTCTTTCGCCGTAATTCCGGTTCGCCCCGCATCATGATGGTCTCCGACAGTTCGAAGAAATGGCGATCCAGCAGCCGCAGACGGGCTGTATAGGAAAGGTCGTCGTTCTTGCAGACAGCACTGTAGACCTGTCCGGCCTGCAGGCGGGGAAAGGAAGCCGCCACGGCCTGCCCCGTCAGCAGCAGGAGCAGACAGGCGATGAAAAAAAAGCCTGTCCCTGAGCCTGCGGGCAGAGGTGCTCCCCGTGTATCGTCCGGGCAGGGGCGTAGCCGCATCCGGCGCGGGTGCCATAGAGAAAAACACATGGCAGCCTCACTCCCGCAGGGCACGGTCCCAGCTTTTGAGCAGGGGCTCGAACATGTAGTAGAGCACGGTACGCTTTTTGGTGGTGATGAACACCGTGGCCGGCATGCCGGGAGAAAGATAGAGCTGGGCCTCCTTCAGGGCCTGCGGATCGATGACCACATAACAAAGGTAGTAGGGCATGGTCCCGGCGGAAGTTTTGTCCTCCAGACGGTCGGCCGAGATATAGGTCACTTTGGCCGGGATATGGGGGATGATGCGGGTATCGAAGGCATCCAGCTGCACCAGGGCGTCCTGACCGATATAGACTTCAGTGATCTTGTTGATGGGCACCTGGGTCTCCACGATAAGCGGGGTATCGTGGGGCACGATGTCCATCAGGGGCTCGCCCGGGCGGACCACACCGCCACGGGAATGGACCTTGAGATCGACCACCTTGCCGCTGACGGGCGCCTTGACCTGCAGGCGCTTTTTGGCGTCGCGCAGGGGACGGATACGTTCACGAGTCTGGATGATGTCGTTCTCCAGTTTCCCGGCTTCACTGGTGGCCTCTTCCACAAAGCGGTTGCGCAGGTCTTCCATGCGCAGGCGCAATTCGGCGTCCCGCTGTTTGGTTTCGGCGATGGCCTGGCGCAGTCGTCCCCGCTCGCCCATGTGGCTGGCCAAATTGCGTTCCAGCTCCAGGATCTGGGATTTTTCCAGATAGCGTTCCTTGTAAAGCTGGCGTTTGGCCCGCAGCTCTTCATTGAGGGTACCGATGATGGTGGTCTCGGCCCTGACCTGGTCCTCAAAACCGCTTACCTGGGCCTGCAGCTGGGCTATCTGGGTCTCCAGCAGGGAAAGCTGTCCGCGCAGGGCTTCCCGGCGGGCAAGAAAGATCTTCTGCTCATTGTCCAGCACGTCAGTGCTGTTCACCACATGGGCGAGTTCCACCAGACCATCGGGCCAGACAAGATCATCTTTGAAAGACTTTTCGGCCAGGGCACGGGAATGCGCGGCCCACTGGGCCACCAGCTGTTTTTGCAGCATGTTTTCCGAGGCATCCACCTGCACTGATTCCAGTTCCACCAGCACCTGGCCCTCTGCCACCTCCTGTCCTTCCCGCACCAGGATGGCGTCCACGATGCCGCCTTCCAGATGCTGGACGGTCTTGCGCTCGCTTTCCACCTTGATCTTGCCGGGAGCGACCACGGCACCGCTTATCTCGCCCCAGAAGGCCCAGGCGCCAAGTACGCCAAAGAAGAGCAGGATTACTGCCATCCCCTGGCGTATGATGCTGCGGGGATCTTCTATGGCGCTGTTTTTCCTGCTGCCGGGGGCCTGATCTTCACTGTGGCTGCTGCTGGCCTTGCCGGCCGGGACTTTTACCGGGGCGATGCGGGCGATGGTGCGCCCTGTGGTTTCCAGGGGCGTATTCTCTTTGGGGGACGTATCAGGCATTGCCGCCAGCCTCCTGCGTTTTTTGCAGGGCTTCCTGCTGTTTCTGCAATGCCTGTTGCTGGCGGGCTATCTTTTCCTGCTGCACGCGGGCCTGCGCGGCCTGTTCCTGCTGGTGGCGCATGGCGGCCAGCTTTTCCAGCACGGCCTGGCGGGGGCCGGAAAGGGCTATCTGTCCTTCCTGCATGACGATGATGTTGTCCACGATATTGAGGATGCTGGGCTTGTGGGTGACCAGCACCACGGTGGCATTGCGCTGCTTGAGGTTCAGTACGGCGCGGGCCAGCTGCTGTTCGCCTTCTTCATCCAGATTGGAGTTGGGTTCGTCCAGGACCACGAGGCGGGGATCGCCGTACAGGGCGCGGGCCAGCCCGATGCGCTGGCGCTGGCCGCCGGAAAGGGCCGCGCCGTGTTCGCCTATCTGGGTGTCGTAGCCTTTGGGCAGGCCCAGCACCATACTGTGGACGCCGGCCATCTGCGCGGCAGCGATGACCTTCTGGCTGTCCACGTCACCCATGCGGGCGATGTTCTCGGCCACAGATCCTGCAAAAAGTTCCACATCCTGCGGCAGATAGCCGATGTAGGGGCCCAGTTTTTCTGAATCCCAGCTGTGGATGTCGGCACGGTCGATGCGCACCTTGCCGGCCGTAGGTGCCCAGATGCTGAGCAGCAGCTTGCACAGGGTGGATTTGCCGGCAGCACTGGGGCCGATGATGGCCAGGCTCTGCCCGGCAGGCAGGCGGAACGAGACGCCCCGGACGAGGGGACGGCCGTTGATGGTCAGGAAAAGGTTTTCGGCCGTCAGCTCGCCGGCAGGGGCGGGCAGATCCATGGGAGGTGGGGCCGGAGGAGTATCCAGCAGCTCTTTCAGATGGTTGTAGGAACTGCGGGCGTCAAGCGATTGCTTGTAGGTGGCCATGGCCTGGTCGATGGGAGCCAGTGCCCGGCCCATGACGATGGAGGCCGCGATCATGACACCGGCCGTGGACTCGTGCATGACGGTCAGGTAGGCGCCCACGGCATAGATGGCTACCTGCAGGCCGGTCCGCAGGGATTTGCTCACGGCCCGCAACAGACCTGCCTTGTGGCTGGCGCGGGTCTGCAGTCCGATGACCGCGTCATTGAGCCTGCGCCAGCGCGCGGTCACATGGCCAACCATGCCCATGGCGCGCACGATGCTGGCGTTGCGCAGGGCCGCACCGGTGAATCCGGCAGCCATGGCATTGAGGCGGGTGGCATTCTCCAGCCGGGTACGGGTCAGGCGCTCCGTAAGGACGCCGAGGATGAAGACGATGATCCCGCCCCCGACGGCCACCCAGCCCAGGGCCGGATGCAGCACGAAGATCAGGGCAAAGTAGATGGGCATCCACGGCAGGTCGAAAAAGGCAAAAACAGCATTGCCGCCCAGAAAGTTGCGCAGCTGCTGCACGTCGCGCAGGTTGCCCCGGCTGCCTGCCCCGCCCGGAACTGCGGCGGCATGCTTGAGGTTCATGCTGAGCACAGTGGCGCTGAGCATGTTGTCGAAGGCGATGCCCGCACGCACCAGAAGGCGGGAGCGTATCCACTCCAGCAGGGCCAGCACGACAAGACAGATGACGGCGGCAAGGGTGATGACGGCGAGTGTGGAGAGATTGTAGCTGGTCAGGACCTTGTCATAGACCTGCAGCATGTAGATGGAGAAAGTCAGTTGCAGGATGTTGACGAACATGCTGAAAAAAAAGGCATATCCGAAAAAATACCTGCACGAGCGCAAAAATTCTTGCATGTGGGGGCATATCCGGCGTTAGTGCCGCCCCCTTGGGGAAGGACGCCTGTTGGCAGCGTGGGGACCATGGATGTCTGGCAGAAATGTCCCCGGGCGACGGTTTGCAGGGGGCACTATACGCACGAAGCCCTTTCTTGTCCAGAAGGCAAACCAACGCCAAAAAGACCACAAGAAAAAATACTTGCGGCCGCAAAAAAATCATGGCATCAAAAAAATCTTAAAAAAATTGCGTGGTTATCTCTTTTTATTTCTCCTGGAGCATGTTGCCGGAGCATTCCGTACAGTGCAAACCGTCGATTCTGCCTGCCAGAGCAGATCCCGTCTCAGTGGGGTACAGCCCATTGAGACAACCCGGACGAGTTGAATTAATTATCCTACGTTGCGAACGATTGTCAATCCTTTTTGCGTCGTTAAAATAATAATGGCAATCCAGCATGTTAGATGATGTCTTCCATATCAGGCAACACCCCGGCTGTACAGGATGAGCTCCGGCAGCGTGCGTATTGCAGGTAACGGTAAGCAGTCTGGCGCGAGATGCCGAACTCCCGCGCCAGGCCCATAACGTTCTCCTTGTTCTTGAGGGCCCGTGTCACCAGGGCGTTTATCTCCTCTTCCGTAAGGCGTTTTTTCCTTCCTTTATATTTGCCCCGCTGTTTGGCAAGGGCGATGCCTTCTCGCTGGCGCTCCCGGATGAGGGCGCGCTCGAATTCGGCCACGGCACCGATGATCTGCAGATGCAGGCGCTGAAATGGTGAACTTTCACCACTAAATATTAGGTTTTCCTTGTAGAATTTAACAGTCACATTCCTGTTTGCCATGTCTTCCAATATGGTCAGCAGATCCTGCAGGCTGCGTGTAAGACGGTCGATGCTGTGGACATGCAGCATGTCACCTGCCTGCAAAGTACGCAAACAGGCCTGGAACTCCGGTCTGTCCATATCCTTGCCGCTTGTTTTGTCCATAAAGATCCTGTCCAGGCTGATCCCTTCCAGCTGTCTGTCCGTACGCTGGCCGCCGCTGCTGACACGAATATATCCAATGTTCACGTGATACCCGTTTCAAAAGCTGTAAATCTTCTTGTATTTTCTGCAAGTTATCGTGCTTTTTGCAAGACAGTGCAGTCGTATGCCTGCCTCAATGGGCTGTACCCCACTGAGACAGCCCCGCAGTTATGCATTCATGGTGTGTCATGCCTGCTACAGCAGCCTTTGCCGCACCTGTCCATATCTGCGGATGGCACTCCCGCTTGCGGCACAAGGCCGGATATCCGGGAGGGAAGGGAGGCATACCCTGTGTCATCCGTACCGGTGCCGTGCACCGGAGGAGGGACGTCCCCGCCGTGCGGCCGGACAACAGTCCGGGACCGACGTGGCTAGGTACCTCCATGCTGGTGACGAGGCCGCACACTGCCGCCGGGACCCGGGCGGCCAGCGGTTCGTCCCTTCTGGGCCGCATCCGCACAGGGCGGATGCGACGTGTGCCACAAGGCACAAGAACCTTTTTGTTATCCTCCGGAGGATACAGCAATGGAAAAATGGTTTGATCCCACTGTCTACATGCAGAACAAGCTGGCCCAGATGCAGGCCACGGATCCTGCCTACACCATGACGCAGCTGGTCGCTGATTTTGCGGCTGCCGGTTTCGTGGGTGAAGAAGGCTACTTCAACCACTTCATGCAGTTTGGCGCTGCCGAAGAAGTGGCCCCCAATGCCTACTTCAATGCCAATGAGTACTATGCCGCCAAGGCTGCCCAGTTCTATGGCGAAGCTTTTACCGGCAGCGAACTCCAGATTGCCCAGGTGAAGACCCTCATCAATAAAGAGGGCATGAACGCCTGGACCCACTACCAGCAGTTCGGCTCCGCCGAAGGCGTGAACCCCTCCAACGCCTTTGATGCTGCCGACTACTGCGCCGCCAAGGCTGACGCCATGAATGCCGCCGGGCTGAAAGATGCCGCCGGCAATGCCTGGACCGCCGAAAGCATCAAAACGGCCATCGACCAGGCCGGCATGAGCGTGCTGGAACACTACCTGACCTACGCCGGCACCGGCGAAGGCGAAGTGTCCATCGATGCCACCTATCCCGTGCCCGACGACGACCAGGTGGTGGTGCCCAGCGGCGAGACGATCGTGATTGATGGGCGTGATTCCACTATCGCCTACACCGGGAGCGCCGGGGACGACAAGTTCTATCTGAAAAATGCTGGCACTGACCTTTATCCGTACAATACGCTTGACGGCGGCGAGGGCAATGACACCCTCATCCTGGACGGTAAGGGTCTGGGCGGAGCGACCATCCGGAACATCGAGAACCTGGTGGTCAACGGTGGCACCGGCACTGACTATGATATGAGCCTGTTTGCCACTTCCTTCACCCTGAAGGGCGGCAGCGCCGAGTTGACGAATGTGGCTGGCCAGAAGCTGACCACTGACGGTGCCACGAATCTTAATGTCGCGATGGCTGCCGGCCAGACCTCCGTGGACCTGACCATCCTGAACCGTGCCCCCGGCGCGGATGTTACGCTGCAGGGTGACAGCCTGAGCAGCGTGAAGCTGGCCGTGGACGAAGGTGGTAATGGGCTTGCCCTCGAGACTGCTGGTGTCGACACCAAGGTGACCGACCTGGCCATCACGGCGACCGTTTCTGATGCTGAAAATGACGATGCCAATGTCGATGCAGGTGCTTTGGCCGACCTGGCCAATGTCACCGTGGCCGGCGCCGGTGAGGTGGCTCTGACTGTTGCCGGTGGTGATAAGCTGAAAGCCGTGGACGCCACTGCCAACACCGGCGGTGTGGCCGTTGACCTGAGCAACGCTGAGAATGCCGTCTTTTCCGGTGGTGCCGGGGATGACACGCTCACGGTCACTGGCTCCAAGGTGGCCCATACCCTGGGCGCCGGCGATGACACCGTGGTGGTAGGTGATGCTGCCTTTGCCGATCTTGCGAAGGGCTTCTCCGTGGACGGCGGCGAAGGTACCGACACGCTGCAGATGAGCGCTACTCTCGCTGGTGGCTTCAAGACCGCTGATGTGGCCACCAACTTCGAGATCCTGCAGCTGATCGGCGGCAGCAGCGACGGCGTTAATCTGGACAACTTTGGTGACATCGATCATGTTGCCGTGGGTAAGTTGGATGATGCCGTCATTCTCAACAACATGGGTAACGGCGGCCTCCTCGAATACGTGGCTACGCCCGGTCAGCAGGTGACGGTCAACGTAAAGGGCGCTGGCGACACCGGCAGCACCAATGATGTGCTGAACGTCACGATCTCTGATGACAGCGCTGTTGCTGCCAACACGCTGACCGTCGACAATGTGGAAACCATCAACATCACGGCTGATCATACGGACTTGGGTGAAGATGATGCCCCTGTCCAGCATAGCATGACCCTGACTGCCGCCGCAGCCACCACTGTGAACGTCAGCGGCGATGCTGAACTGGAGCTGAACCTGACGGCCTCTAATGCGATCACGAAGATCGACGCTTCCGGTAATACCGGCGGCCTGACTGTGGACCTCGCGGAGATTACCAACGCGTCTAATGCCTTCGTCACCCTGACCGGCTCTTCCGCTGACGATACCATCATCATGGGTATCGGTAACGTCATCACCGGCGGTGAAGGCAAGGATGCCTTTACCGCGACTGCGGCGAAAGCGACCGATGCCGCCGTGTCCTTCTCCACCATCATGGACTTCGAGGTGGGCGACACTCTGCAGGTTGGTTCTGCGGCGAGGGGCGTGCAGAAGGTCGTTGTGACCGAAGAAATGGCGTTTGACAAGGCTGTTAATACGGCTCTTGCGGCAGTCGATACTACGAAGCTCGCGTGGTTCGAGTATCAGGGCAACACCTATGTTGTCGCGGATGCTGAGAACGGTAGTGGCGATACCTTTGTCGCTGGCGACTACATCGTCAAGCTCAACGGCATCGTCGATCTGAGCGACGCTGTCGTTGATTCCGGCGTGCTGAGCCTGCCCGAAGGTGCCTAGTCCCCATCCCTCCACTGACTGATACAGGCGCCCTCCCGTTCCCGGGGGGGCGCCTTCACAAAGCGGCGCCCCTGTGTCCCGCCGGGGCGCCTTCACAAAGCGGCGCCCCTGTGTCCCGCCGGGGCAGAGCGGCGCCGCGGCATGTTTTGCAAGATCGTGCATATGTCCTCTCCTGCTGTCAGTATCATCGTGGCCAGCTACAATTATGAGCAATGGCTGCCCCAGGCCCTGCAAAGTGCGCTGGACCAGTACTTTGCGGACTTTGAACTGCTGGTGGTGGACGACGGTTCTACGGACGGATCCCTGGCCGTGGCGCAGGACTTTGCCGCACGGGATGCCCGCGTGCGCGTCCTCACCCATGCGGACGGCGCTAACCACGGTCTGCCCGCCACCCTGGCGCTGGGCCTGTCGGTCGCGCGCGGCCGGTGGATTGCCTTTCTCGAAGCCGATGACGTCTGGACGCGGGACAACCTGTCCTTGCGGCTGGCCGCCGCAGACGGCACGGATGCCGGGGTGATCTTCAACGACGTGGAGCTCTGGCCCATGCCCGGTGCGGCCACAGGCTGGTTTGCAGGTTACGTCCCGCGCGTCATGGCCGGGCATGCCCGCCGGGGCAGGGCAGGGCAGCGGGCGTTTTCCCTGTGCGGGCCCATGCTGGTGGAAAATGCCATCCCTACCTTTTCCTGTGCCATGGTGCGGACAGAGTTTTTGCGTGCCTGTGACTGGCAGTCGCCGGTGCCGCGCTGGACGGACTGGTGGCTGTGGTGCCAGCTGGCCTGCCGCACCCGTTTTTTCTTTGTGCCGCACCGGATCGTGCGCTGGCGCCTGCATGCGACCAGCCAGCATCACGGCGTGGGCGGCGGCTACCTGCACGATTACGCCCGCATGGGCCGGGGCCTGGCCCGTCTGCTGGGCCCGGAACTCACGGCCGGTGGGCGGCGGCGCTGGCTGTGGTACCTGCGCCTGCCCGCGGCGGTGCGGCTGGCGGTACGGCTGGGGCGCATGGTCATGTACCAGGGCCTGCGCAGGAGCCTGCGGCAGGTCGCGGAGCGTCTGGGCCGGCGCAGACGCTGACGCCACCTGCTACGGATCTGTCCCGGTATCGTCCGGATGGTCTTTTTGGATATGGATATGTTCCAGAATGTGGCATGTAGATCAAAAAAATGACCGCAGGGGCAGAAAAAACGCTTTTTTGTGTCACATGGACAGTTACAGGTGGTGGACAGATGGATGCCATGCAGGATCTTGGTGAGCGTATCCGGCGGGTACGCGGGTACACGTCACAGGAAGCTTTTGCCCGGCAGCTCGGTATCAGCAAGGGGGCGCTGGGGTGTTACGAGCGGGGCGTCAATTGTCCCAATGTGGAAGTCATCCTGAATATCTCCCGCTTGTGTCATGTCAGCCTGGAATGGCTCATGACCGGTAAAGGAAACATGGCGGACACGCGGGCCCCGGAAGGCCCCGTTGCGGGAAGCCATGCGGCAGACGGAGCGGCACAGCCGGCCGGTGGCGAGACCGGGGAACTGCTGCGCCGCCATTGTGCCTGGCTGCGGCAGCGGCTGGATGCCATGGAGGAGGAACGCCGCGACCTGAGCCGCGAGAACAGGTTCCTCTGGCAGCGCACCGCTGACCTTGGGGAACGCCTTGCACGGCTGGAACAGGCCGGCGGGGAAGAGGAAGAGACTGCGGCGCAGGATGGTGCGGCATCGTCCCGCAAGATGTGATGTGCGAAACCCGGCAGAGGCGTATTGGCAGCCCGGCTGTCTTGGCCGGCGGTTCCTCGTTTCCGGCGGGAAAGGTGAAGAAGGAGAACGTTTGTCATGCAGGCTTTGTATCTGGTCACCGGTGGTTGCGGCTTCATCGGTTCCTGTTTCGTTCTGCGGGCCCGTGCCGCCGGCATCCCTGTCATCGACCTGGACAAGCTGACCTACTGCGGCAATCCCGAAAACCTTGCCCCCTTGGATCATGATTCGGGCCATGTGCTGGTGCAGGGCGACATAGCCAACAGGGAACTGGTGGCATATCTGCTGCGCACGCACCGTCCTTCGGCCATCGTCCATTTTGCCGCCGAGAGCCACGTGGACCGTTCCATCAGCGATCCGGGTGTCTTCGTGCGTACCAACGTGATGGGGACCGCCAACCTGTTGCATTGTGCCCTGGACTACTGGCAGGGCCTTGCCGGCCAGGAAAAACAGGACTTCCGCTTCCTGCATGTTTCCACGGACGAGGTCTTCGGTTCCCTGGGGCCGGATGACGCGCCTTTCCGTGAGGATACCCCTTACGCCCCCAACAGCCCCTATTCCGCCAGCAAGGCTGCCAGCGATCATCTGGCGCGGGCCTTTTGCCATACCTACGGCCTGCCCGTGCTGGTGACCAATTGTTCCAACAATTACGGACCTCGCCAGTTCCCGGAAAAGCTCATCCCGCTGTTCATCTCCCGGGCACTGGCCGGAGAGCCCATGCCCCTGTACGGATCGGGGCGGAACGTGCGCGACTGGCTGTATGTAGAAGAACATTGTGAGGCTCTGGAACGTGTGCTGGGCCATGGCCTGCCCGGACGCAGCTACAATATCGGCGGCAATTGCGAGCGCAGCAACCTTGAGCTGGTGGACAGCCTGTGTCGCGCGCTGGACAGCGAGCGTCCCCGCCCGGCCGGTTCTTACCGGGAGCTGGTGCGCCGGGTGGCCGACAGGCCCGGTCATGACTGGCGTTATGCCATGGATACCGCACGCATGCGGGACGAGCTTGGCTGGCAGCCGCGTGTGGGGCTGGAGGAAGGCATGCTCCGTACCGTGCGCTGGTATCTGGAACATGAAGGCTGGATGGAGCGGGCCCGCCAGCGCGCGGCCCGATAAGATCTTCCCGGTGGCAGTGCACCGGGAGCGGCATGCAGCCCGGACTGGCTGGCCCCTCAGCCGTCCGGTTCCTGACGGGGTGCGGCCGGCGGCTCCGGTCGCATACAGGCGTGTGCCCGTGCGGGGTATCTCCGCATGCCGCAGGCAGGGGGCAGGCATGCTCCCTGCCGCCCCGCTAACAAGTCATATTTTCCGGCTGTCCCATGCCGCCTGCTGTATCACCTTCCGCAGCAGAGGCGTGATGCGGCAGCACACGGGCACGACATCATACGCCGCAGGACACGTGTTCGGCACAGCCGTGTCCCTGCCTGCCGGTCTGGAGGCTGCCCGGCGGTCCATGTGTCCGGGCTGCAGCAGACGCCTGCGCCGGGACGCAGCCCAGCCGCAAGGCCGATTTTCCGGGCTGCAGGGTTACCGCGGACTCGTCATGCCCGGGCCGTGTATGCCGCACGGCGGCAGGGGGGAGGAGTGGCCCCCCTGCCTTTTTGCACAGCAGCCTAACGCTGCATCAGTCCCTGATGATGGTCCGGCAGGGCCGTTTTTAGCGAACGAGGCTCCTTCATGAAACAACAACGCAAAGGCATCCTTCTTGCCGGCGGATCGGGTACGCGCCTGTATCCGCTGACGCGCAGCATCAGCAAACAGCTCATGCCGGTCTATGACAAGCCCATGGTCTACTATCCCCTCAGTGTCCTCATGCTGGCGGGCATCCGGGATATCGCCATCATCTCCACCCCCGTCCACCTGCCCCTGTTCGAGGATCTTTTGGGTGACGGCAGGCGTTGGGGCTGCTCTTTTTCCTACATCGAGCAGCCCCGCCCCGAAGGGCTGGCACAGGCCTTTCTGCTGGCAGAGGATTTTCTTGCCGGATCTCCGGCCTGTCTCGTCCTGGGTGACAACATCTTTTTCGGTCACGGGCTGGACGCTCTGCTCCAGCATGCCATGGCGCAGGGGCAGGGGGCCACGGTCTTTGGGTATCATGTTACCGATCCCCAGCGCTATGGCGTCGTGGCCTTCGATGAACGGGGAAGGGCTACCAGCATCGAGGAAAAGCCGGAGGAGCCCCGCTCCAATTTTGCCGTGACCGGACTTTATTTCTATGACGGTGACGTTGTGGACATGGCGCGTCAGGTGCGTCCTTCGGCTCGTGGAGAGCTGGAGATCACGGACCTGAACAACATGTATCTGGAAAAGGGCCTCCTGCAGGTGGAGCTCATGGGGCGCGGCATGGCCTGGCTGGATACCGGTACCCATGACTCCCTGCTGGCTGCCGCCAATTTCGTGCAGACCGTCCAGATGCGGCAAGGCCTGAAGATCGCCTGCCCCGAGGAGATCGCCTGGCGCAAGGGCTACATCTCTGCCGATGATGTGCGGGCCCTGGCCCATGAGATGGATAAAAACCAGTACGGGCAATACCTGTACGAACTGGTGGACATGGGGGGGACAGCATGGAAGTGACGGCAACGGGCATCGAAGGCGTGCTGCTGGTCAAGCCCAGGATATGGGGCGACGAGCGCGGCTATTTTGTGGAGACCTGGCAGCGCCGGCGCTATGCGTCAGAAGGTGTGGATCTTCCCTTCGTGCAGGACAATCACTCCATGTCACGCCGGGGCTGTCTGCGCGGGCTCCACTTCCAGAAGACACATCCGCAGGGCAAACTGGTCATGGTCTCGCTGGGCGAGGTCTTTGACGTGGCCGTGGACATCCGGCCCGGTTCGCCCACTTTTGGCCGGTGGTACGGTGCGGTGCTCTCCGCGGCCAACCAGCATCAGCTCTGGATCGCTCCGGGGCTTGCCCATGGCTTTGCCGTGCTGAGCGATGTGGCGCACTTCCATTACAAATGCACCGACTATTATCATCCTGAAGACGAAGGCTGCATACGCTGGGATGATCCTGATCTTGCCGTGGACTGGCCTGTATCAGGGCCGCAATGTTCGAGCAAGGACAGGCAGGGTATGAGTTTCAGGGAATACTGCGCCGAGTGTGGCGTCCATATGGGATAGGAGGGCGCCATGTCCCGTACGACGGTCATGCTTACCGGTGGCAAGGGGATGCTTGGCAGGACCCTTTGCCGTGAACTGGAAGGGTTCGAGGTCATCCCCACGGACCTCCCCGAGACGGATATCCTGCAGGAGGACGCGCTTGCCCGCCAGCTGGACAGGATAGCGCCTGATGTGGTCATCCACTGTGCGGCCATGACCGCAGTGGACAGGTGCGAGGCAGAACCGGATCTGGCGTATCGTCTCAACGCTCTGGGGTCGGCCAATGTGGCGGTCGCGTGCGCCCGGCGTCATATACGGCTCGTGGCACTGTCCACGGACTATGTCTTTTCCGGTACGGGGCAAAGACCCTACCATGAGTTCGATGTGCCGGACGGCGGCATCAATGTCTACGGGCAGAGCAAATGGGCAGGCGAACAGGCTGTCCGCACCCACTGCCCGGATCATGTCATCGCGCGTATCTCCTGGCTGTACGGTCCTGGCGGCCCCAGCTTCGTGCACACCATGCTGCGCTTGGCCCGGCAGGGGCACGAGGTGCTCCGGGTCGTGGATGACCAGCGCGGCAACCCTACCAGCACCAGTGCGGTCGCTGCGGCCCTGCGTCACATCCTGCTTCGTCCCGGCCTGGTGGGCACGTTCCATCTGACCTGCGAGGGCGAGACGACCTGGTATGGCTTCGCCCGCGAGATCTTTCGCCTTGCCGGTATGGAGCAGTCTGTAGTGCCCTGCACCTCGGCGGAATATGTCACGCCGGCACGGCGTCCGGAAAATTCCTGTCTTGAGAAGCGCATGCTGCGCCTGCTTGGTCTGCCTTCCATGCCGCACTGGCAGGAAAGTCTGGCGGATTTCATGCGCTCACAGGCCTGCGAGCTGGGCATCCCTGCGGCTCCCGTACCGGATGCCGGCCGGTGATGGCCGGTGCCTCGTCCAGTGGCGGCCATGATGTCAGGGAACAAAAGCCGGAGGGATGCCCTCTGGCTTTTGTGTTGTCAGACAGGCAGGAGGATACTCTGCATCGGGACATCCGACCGTGCGTGCCGCACCGGGGGAGCGGCGGCGACCGTTGCGCACTGCATGGTCTGAACGGGGCAGAGACTTTCTCCAGGCCTTTTGCTGGTATCGGTGAGGCCTATCGTTACTGGGAAGGCGTCTGTTGCGTGTGAAGGCTGATCGGCTCCATTTCTTGACGCCATCAGAGCGTGTTTGGAAACTCATTCAACCACTACGGTCTGTCGCGCTTCATCTCCCTCTGGTTCATTACGCGCAAATTCGTGGCGGGCAGGCCGTGGCTGTTCAGCTTCACCTTCCTGGCCTCCATCTTCATCCTGGGGGCGCTGACCAGTGCTTCTCCGGCGGCGCTCATCGGCTGGAGCATCCTGTACGGCGTGTGCGAGGTCTGCGGCTACAAGAAGGGCGACAGCTACCCGACCATGATGGTCTTCGGCATCGTCTTCGCCGCCCAGATCGGCCAGTCCATGATCCCCTTCAAGCAGGTGGCCCTGACCGTGTTCAGTGCCTATGAGACCATGTCCGGCATGGGCATCGCCTGCCTCATCTGCCTGCTGTGCGCCCTGTTCTTCATCGTGCTCGGCAAGTACATCTTCCGTCCCGACATGAGCAAGCTGCTCAATCTGGAAGCGGACAAGCTGGATACCGACGGCAGTCTGAACCTGACCGGCGTGCAGAAGACCGTGCTCCTTTTCCTCTTCCTGCTGGTGCTGCTGCTCCTGGCCCCCAACTTCCTGCCTGCGGACTTCTTCCTGACCCGCTTCCTCAAGGCCATCGGCAATACGGGTATCGTCATCCTGCTGGTGACCGTCATGGCGGCCATCAAGGTGGAAGGCAAGCCCCTGCTGAATTTCAAGGTCATGGTGGACTCCGGCGTCACCTGGGGCATCGTGCTGCTGCTGGCCTTCGTACAGCCCCTGCCCATCGCCATGGCGGCCCCGGGCAGCGGCATCACGGACTTTCTCATGCAGCTGCTGACGCCTTTCTTCGGCGAGAGCTCTTCCATCACGTTTGCCCTGTTCATCGGCTTCGCCGCCGTAGCCCTGACCAAGGTCATGAACAACGGCGCCGTGGGCGTGGTGCTCATGCCTGTCATCCACAGCTTCTGCCAGGCCTCCGGTATGGCGCCGGAGCTGCCGCTCATCATGGTGGTCATGGGCGTCCACTTCGCTTTCCTGACGCCTGCCGCCAGTGCCAGTGCGGCCCTGCTGCACGGCAACGAATGGTGCAATACCAAGGCCATCTGGAAGTCCTCGCCCCTCGCCATCCTGGGCGCTTACGCGGCCACGGCCATCGTGACCCTGCTGCTGGGCAGCCTGCTGTATTCCTAGGCATTCCCCCAGGCGGCACGACCCGGATGCGTGCCTCCACCGGAGCGGCCCTGCTGGAGGGCCGCTCCCGCAAAGGGGACGACCGGCAGCCGGTCATCACCGTAACCCAGCCATCAAAAAAGCTCCGCCCGCGCACAAGACGCAGGCGGAGCTTTTTGATGGAGAAAACAGGGACACAGGGCAGGAGTAAGGTCTCGTTCCAGGCCTTGAAGGAACCTGCCGCAAAGCGGGCTCAGGCCCGGCCCAGGGCGAGGATCTCGTCCCTGCTGCGGGGCAGGACCTCGGGCAGGGCGGCGATGAGGCGGCTCACAGGTGTGGACGGATCGGGCCGGCAATGGGCGGCCAGCAGGCGGGCCAGACGTGCGGCGGCCAGGGCGGCCGTGGCGGTGGGCAGACCGGCGCACAGCAGGCCGGTGACGAGGCCGGTCACGATGTCCCCGGTACCGCCGATGCACTCCATGGCCGGGACCGAGGGGCTGTCCACAACGGCGTGGAGGCGGCCTTCGTGGATGATATGGTCGGCCTTGCCCTTGATGATCAGATTGGCCGGGCAGTTGCCGTGCTCCTGTGCCCGGGCCAGCAGCACGGGAATGTTCTGTTCCTCGGCCAGAAGGAAGCCGCGCGTATAGAAGGGGTGGGGCGCTTTTTCATCCGCCAGGAAGGCCAGTTCGCCCACGTCCGGAGTGAAGAGTTCGTAGGCATCGGCATAGCCGCTCATCTTGGCCACGTACATGAAGCCTGCATCGGCCACCATCAGGGGCGCGTTCTCCAGCTCCCGGACAGCCAGCAGCAGGCGGTTGTGCCAGTCCACGTCAGGAAAAAGGTAATGGAAGGTCAGGCCGCGCGGGGCCAGTGCGGGCAGGGCTTTTTCCAGCCAGGCATAGAGCTGGCGGCTGCCGGAACCGGAGCCGGTATCCCCGGCCAGCAGCAGGGCAGGGGGCGTGCAGCCAAGGGCCGCGCAGGTCTGCAGGGCCGTGGCGGCCAGGGCCGCGGTGCCCCGTTCCACGGGCACGGTACGGCCGTCAGGCAGGTGCAGGCCCGCCTCCGAAAGGCTGGCGCTACGCGGGGCGGGGCCTTCCGGCACCAGCAGGGAAAAATCAGGGTCGGGGATGGTTCCGGCTATGATCCACATGCGAGCTGTCTCCGTATCTCCTCAAAGGCTTTTTGCAGGCTGTAGCAGCACAGGGTCTGCCCCATGCTCAGCGGTTCGGGGGCCGTATCCAGCGTTTTGCCGCACAGGCAGTGGGCCAGCCAGGGCACGTCCGGGCAGCCGCCGCCGGAGATGTTGACGATGCGCCGGTCGCGGCAGTCCACCGTGATCTTCATGTTGGCCGCGCGTACCATGAGCCAGTGTTCCAGACGGCTGGTCTGGAACAGGGACACGGGCTCCAGCAGCACGTCATGGGCGCTGACCACCTGTTCCGGCTCCAGATCGGCCGTTTTCAGGCTGGCCAGCACTGCGGCCTGGCGGATGAGCGGGAAGACCACCACCATGTCGCAGCCGGTACGCATCTGCGGGGGCGGGCCCTTGACGTCCACGTCAAAGCCCTGCTGCCGCAGCAGGCGTTCGGCCCGGATGACGTCGCCCGTATGGGAAAAAGCCAGCAGCCCCCGGTCGGAAAGGGCGCGGGGACCTGTGTCGGGAGCGGACTCTTTTTTGAACAGGCCGCCCAGACGGCGACCGAGAGAGGAAAAAAGGGAATGCTTCGAGGTCATGCGTTTCCTGAAAAGGGGCGGCCGGAGCCGCCCCTGCATGGATTTTTTAGGCCTGACGGCTGATCTCCAGCCGCCAGATGCCGTTCTCTTCACTTTCCGTCACATCGAAGCCGCTGTTGCGGGCCGCGCGGGTCACGTTCTCGCGGCTGGCCTCATTGTCCACCAGGACGGAGAAAGGGCCTTCGGGCTGCTTCTTGGCAGCGGTCAGGAACATCAGGACAGGCTGGGGGCAGGAGAGCCCGCAAGTATCGATAAGGGTCGCCATTACGCACCTCGCTTGCAATTGAAGAAACCGATGAGCAGGCAGACGGCCAGGCCGCCCAGGGCGCCCAGCATGCCGTTGGGGCCGATGCCCGCCGTGCTGGAGGCCATGCCGAAGTTATGGGCGCAGGCCGCGCCCACGATGAGACCGACCACGAACACGGCCGCGTCGTTGTCGCCTTCACCGGCCATAAAGAGCTGGCGGCCGGGGCAGCCGCCGGCCAGGGCAAAGGCCAGGCCGGCCGTCACCATGCCCAGGAAGTTCCACAGGCCGTCGGTATGGGCCACGGGCTGGCCTTCAAAACCGGGATGGAAGCCGCCGATGGCCAGATTGGCCACCAGCGCGGCGGCCAGCATGGCCAGGAAGCCCAGGGCCAGATGCCACTGGTTGAACAGCAGGACGTCACGCACGGCGCCCATGGTGCAGAAGCGGCTGCGCTGGGCCAGGAAGCCCACCAGCAGACCGGCACCGAGCGAGAGCAGGAAGGGGGCGTGCATGGAGCCGGGGCCCTTGAGGGAGTAGAAGAGGACGCCGTTCTGGGCCTGTCCTTCCATGGGCGGGTTGAACAGATAGACGGCGACCAGGGCGAGCATGATGCCGGGCAGGATCAGGCCGGACGCCTTGCTCTGGCTCTGGCTGCGGCCCAGGGAGAAGCCCATGCGGAAGAAGACCGTGCCCAGACCGATGCCGACCACCAGGCCGGCCAGGCCGAACAGGGCGTTGGCGTCGCCGCCGGCCAGACGCATGATGACGCGCCAGGGGCAGCCCAGGAAGACCAGGGCGCCGATGGCTGCGATGACGCCCAGCAGGAAGCGGACGGCCGGAGCGGAGCCGCCGCGGGCGCGGTATTCGCCAAAGCAGAGGGCAGCGGCCAGGGAGCCCAGCACCATGCCCATGATCTCGGGACGCAGGTACTGGACGATGGGCGCGCGGTGCAGGCCCACGGCCCCTGCGATGTCGCGGTTGAAGCAGACCACGCAGATGCCCATGTTGCCGGGGTTGCCGGAGAACTGCAAAAAGACGGCGATCAGGCCCAGGATAAGGCCCGTGACCACGATGCCCGTGGTGGACGAGAAGAAATTGAAGCTGTTTTTCATGCGACCCCCCAAAAGACGGGATGCGGCAAAAGTTGAAAAAATGCGCGCAGATCCGTGACGGACCTAGGGGATGGGGGACCGTGATATGGCGAAGGTCAAGGAATCAGGACATGCCGTCGGCGCGACCACCCCGCTGCGCTCCACACCGTGAAGCCGGTGGTGTTGCGTCAGGTATGGTGCATGGGCATGGACGTGCTCCTTGGATCAGACGGGTCGTGATGGATAAGGGCAGCCTAGGAAAAGAACAGGGACGGGTCAAGTTCTTTCGGGAAAAAAGGGGACAGGCGGCCGGACCGGGAGCAGGGCGGGCATGAAAAAAGGGGCATCCGGCGGATGCCCCTTCAGGTCAGTTCTTGGCGGTCAGCAGGACTTCGTCCCGTCCGTCCCGTTCTTCCAGCAGGACGTCCACCTGCTCCTGCGGGCGGGTGTCCACGCTGCGGCCGATGTAGTCGGCCTGGATGGGCAGTTCGCGGTGGCCGCGGTCCACGAGCACCAGCAGCTCCACCTTGCGGGGACGGCCGTAATCCAGCAGGGCCTCCAGGGCGGCACGGATGGTGCGGCCGCTGAACAGCACGTCATCTATAAGGATGATCTCCGCGTTGTCCACCGGGGCGGTGATGCGCGACTGGCCGATGTGGGGCTTGCCTTCCAGGCTGGTCCAGTCGTCACGGTACAGGTTGATGTCCAGCGTGCCCAGGGGCAGGGGGCGCTGCAGCTTCTGCTGCATCAGGGCGCCCAGGCGGCGGGCCAGGTCGGCGCCGCGGCGTTCGATGCCCACCAGCATGACGCGCTCGCACTGCCCGTGCCGTTCCAGCACTTCGCAGGCAAGACGTTCCAGAATACGGGTCATTTCCTCTTTGTCCAGCAGCAATGTCGTGGGCATAATTCCTCCAGAAGTGATGTCTTTCCATACGCCTTTTTGGCAGCGGAGAAAAGCCCCGCGAGCGATTGACAATCTTTGGGGCTGACCTTACATGTTACGGGCAACACTGGAGGTAGTGCCATGCTTACGTTGACCGATGCCGCCCAGAAGGAACTGGAAGGTTTTTTTGCCGACAGGGAAAAAGCGACCGTTCGCATCTACCTTGCCCCCGGCGGCTGCTCCGGCCCGCGCCTTGCTCTGGCGCTGGACGAAGCCGGTGAGAACGATACCCGGATCGAACAGGGCGGTTTTGCCTTCTGCATCAACAACGAACTTTTGCAGCAGGTGAAAAGCGTCAGTATCGATGCCAACTACCTTGGCTTTCTGGTGACCCCCGAAGTGCCCCTGCCGTCGTCGGGCGGCAGCGCCTGCGGCGGTTGCTGCGGTGCCTGCGGCAGCCACCAGTAGCCTTTGGCGGGAAGGCGCAACATGTTCCTTCCCGTGTCATCCCTGCTCTGACGATACCTGTCACCTCCTGCGTCAACAGTTGCCGCACCGGCAACGGGCGCTGCCCTGAACGGCGCCTCTTCCCCTGCGGGATACGGGAAGTCCGGGACGCGGCATCGTCAAGGAGAAGGAATGATCACTTTGTCTGAAAATGCCCGCAAAGAGCTGGAAGCCTATTTTGCGGACAAGGAACGCCAGACTATCCGTGTGTATCTCGCTCCCGGCGGCTGCTCCGGCCCCCGGCTCGTCCTGGCTCTGGACGAACCCGGGGACGAGGACGCCAGGTTCGAACAGGACGGCTTTGCGTTCTGCATCAACAAGGAATTGCTGCAACAGGTGAAGAGCGTCAGCATAGACTTGAGCTACCTGGGCTTCACCGTGACCCCCGAAGTGCCCCTGCCTTCGTCGGGCGGCAGTTCCTGCGGCGGTTGCTGCGGCAGCTGCGGCAGTCATCAGTAGTCCCTGTCCGGTGGGGCCGGCTGTCCCGGCCCGGCCGGTTTTGTCATAACAGAAGGTCCCGTCTTCTGTTTCCATCAACTGCCGTTACCGGCGGAGAGGGCCTGTTGCCCCAGAGCATCGGTCCCGGTTCCTGACGGGCAGGACGCTCCGCAGATACGGCCCAGAGAGGAATAGGAATGATCACTCTGTCTGAAAACGCTCGTAAAGAGCTGGAAGCCTACTTCGCGGACAAGGAACGCCAGTCCATCCGCGTGTTTCTTGCCCCCGGCGGCTGAAGCGGCCCGCGTCTCGCCCTGGCTCTGGATGAGCCTAACGCACAGGACAGCACCGAGGAAGTTGACGGTTTCACCTTCTGCATGGCCACCGACCTGGTGGCGCAGATCAAGGGCGTCAAGATTGATATGACCTACATGGGATTCACCGTGGATCCCGAGGTGCCGCTGGCCTCTTCCGGCAGCAGCTGCGGCAGTTGCGGCAGCAGCTGCGGCAGTCACTAGGCGGATCGTGATCCGTCGGCTGTCCGTGCGGGGAAATGTTCCCACACCGCCCGGGATGTGCATGCACGCATCCCCCCGGGTCGCTTGAAGCATGGCCCCCGACAGCTACAGATAAGAGATCCCGCAAGGCGGCCTTCGGGCCGCCTTTTTTGAACCCTTTCCTAGGATTCGGCGTCGTTGGTGGCGTCGTTTTTGCTTTTCCGGCGGACAGTATGGCAGATATCCTTTCCCTGCTCTCAGGGCCGGCCGAGGCCCGACACTGGCAGCGCAGCGGCATGGCGTCCTGTTGCCGTCTTGCCTGCGCCGCGCTGGCCCAGGGACGCAGCAGCGTCATCCTGGTGCGCGACCGTGAGGAATACACGGCGGCGCGCGCACTGCTGACCCTTTTCTCTCCCTCGCTTTCCCTGGCGGACATGGCCCCTGATGTCCCTGCCTGGAAACTGCCTTTTGCCGCGCTCCCTGCCGGTCTTTTGCTGCGCCGTGACCGGGATTCGTGGGCAGGACGGCTGGCGGCCCTGTACAGCCTTGCCCAGGGCGGGCCCCGCTGCCTCATCCTGAGTACGGAAGCGCTGCTGCTGCGCCATGTGCCCCGCGATTTCTTTGCCGAGCACACGCTCGACCTGACGCGGGGCAGCGACTATCCGCCGGAGCTGATCCTCGATCAGGCCGTGGAGTGGGGGTACGAGCGTGTCCCCCTGGTGACCCGGCCGGGGCAGATGGCCCGGCGCGGCGACATCTTCGACATCTTCCCGTCCGGCTATCCGCGTCCTGTGCGCATGGAGTTTTTTGGCGATACGCTGGAAGAGCTGCGCCTGTTCGATGCCGAGAGCCAGCGCTCCCTGCAGGGCCTGGACGAGCTGACCCTGCTGCCGGCCCTGCCTTTCGTGCTGGATGCGCAGGGCCTGGCCGCAGCCCGCAAGCGCATGGATGCCCTGTTCGCCGGGGCGCGCATCAGCGAGAACGACTGCTACACCTTCAAGAAGACCCTGGATGCCGGCGGTCTGGGCCTGCTGCCGGGCGTGGTGCACGAAAAGGCCAGCACCATCGCGGACTGGCTGCCCGAGGAGCCGCTCTGGTTCCTGCCCGGACAGGCGGACTGCGATGCGGCCCTGCACGGAACGGCCATGCAGCTGCGCGACCAGCTGGAAGAAGACGATGCGCCCCTGCCGCAGCCATCCGCCCTGTGTCTGTGCGGCAGTCTGCAGGATCTGCCCTGGGAAAAGGCCCGCCGTTTTTATCTGGAGCCCCTGGTCATGGGCGTGGACGCCGTGGGGGACGACGTGCAGGAACGTCCGCTCCATGCCTTTACGGATCTTTTCCCCGTCCCCGGCGCGGCCGACCGTCCGTGGCAGCATCTGTCTGCCGGTCTGAAGGAATGGCAGAACCGGCGCCGTCAGGTGGTGCTGAGCTTCTCCTCGCAGCGCAGCCGGGCCAAGTTCCTCAAACTGGCCGAGCAGGAAGGCATCACGCCTGCCTTGCGTTATGCGCCGGATCAGCGCGGACTGTTCGCCCTGGTCTCCCCCTGGCGTTCGGGTGCGGAGCTGGTCTGGGACGATGTGCTCGTGCTGGGCGAGGACATCCTCTATCCGCGTGCGGAAAAGAAGGCCCGCGCCTCCTCGCGTGCGTTCAAGGGACTGGACAGCTTCGATGACCTCAAGGCCGGGGATCTGCTCGTCCACCGGGATTACGGCATCGGCCGCTTTGCCGGTCTGCACCATCTGGTGCAGGGAGGGCAGGGCAATGACTTCCTGCTGGTGGAATACTCCGGGCAGGACAGGCTCTATGTGCCGGTGGACCGTCTGGGGCTCATCCAGCGCTTCAAGGGCGGCGAGGGCGCGGAACCGGCCCTTGACCGTCTGGGCGGCGCCAGCTGGAGTTCCGGCAAGGAAAAGGTCCGCAAGGCCATCGAAAAGATCGCGGCCGACCTGGTGGAGATGTACGCCTACCGCAAGGTGGCCAAGGGCTTCCGCTACGACCCGCCGGGCGAGCTGTACCACGAATTCGAGGCGACCTTCGGCTTTGAGGAGACCCCGGACCAGGCCCGGGCCATCGAGGACGTGCTGGCGGACATGGACAAATCCGAGCCCATGGACCGCCTGGTCTGTGGTGACGTGGGCTTCGGCAAGACCGAAGTGGCCCTGCGCGCCGCCTTCCGCGCGGCCAGCGAGGGGCGTCAGGTGGCCCTGCTGTGTCCCACCACGGTGCTGGCCGAGCAGCATTACCAGACCTTCCGGGCCCGTCTGGCCGGTTTCCCGGTCACGGTGGGGCTGCTGAGCCGTTTCGTGCCCCGTGCCCGGCAAAAGGAAGTCCTCAAGGCCGCGGCCGAGGGGCAGATCGACATCCTGCTGGGCACGCACCGCCTGCTGTCGTCGGACGTGTCCCTGCCCAACCTCTCCTTGCTCATCCTGGACGAGGAACAGCGCTTCGGCGTGCGGCACAAGGAAAAGCTCAAGGCCCTGAAAAAGAACGTGGACGTGCTGACCCTGACGGCCACGCCCATCCCGCGCACCCTGCAACTTTCCATGTCCGGCATCCGCGACCTTTCGGTCATCGAGACCGCGCCGCAGGACCGCAAGCCTGTGGCCACGGCCGTGCTGCGGCGTGACGATGCCACCCTGCGCACGGTCCTGGAGCGCGAGCTGGCGCGGGAAGGTCAGGTGTTCTGGGTCTACAACCGTGTCCAGGGGCTGGAGCGCGTGGCCGAATATGTGCGCAAGCTGGTGCCCACCGCCCGGGTGGGCATGGCGCACGGCCAGATGTCGGAAAGCGAGCTGGAAAGCAACATGCACAAGTTCTGGCACGGCGAGCTGGATGTGCTGGTCTGTACGGCCATCGTCGAGTCGGGCCTGGATTTTCCCCGCGCCAACACCCTGGTGGTGGACCAGGCGCAGCTCTTCGGCCTTGGCCAGCTCTATCAGCTGCGGGGCCGGGTGGGCCGTAGTGACCGTCAGGCCTACGCCTTCTTCGTGGTGCCCGATACGGAGCATCTGAGCGAAGTGGCCGAGGAGCGGTTGCGCATCATCATGGACATGGACTATCTGGGTGCCGGTTTCCAGGTGGCCATGGAAGACCTGCGCCTGCGCGGTGCGGGCAACATCCTGGGCGAGGTGCAGTCCGGCCATATGGGCCGGGTGGGGCTCGACCTGTATCTGGAGATGCTGGAAGAGGCCGTGGCCCGCCTCAAGGGCACGCCCGTCACCCAGGACGTGGAGACGGAGCTCAACCTCGGTCTGCCTGCCCATATCCCCCAGTCCTACATCGAGGATGGCCGGGAACGCCTGCGCTGCTACAAGGCGCTCACGTCGGCCACCAGCGGCGCGGCCCGCGAGGAAGTGGCCCTTTCCATGCGCGACCGTTTCGGCAGCTTCCCGCAGGAACTGGTCAACTTCATCGCCGTGCTCGATTTCAAGCAGTTCCTGAGCCATTTGCAGGTCCAGCGTGCGGACATCTATCTGGATCATGTCCGTCTGGTGTGGGGCGACGGCCAGACCGCCGTGCAGCCGGAGCGCATCCTGCAACTGGTGGCTTCCATGAAGGGCGCCCGGATGCTGCCGCCGGCGTCGCTCATGCTGCCCCTGCCTGCGGACAAGGATTTTGCCCAGGGACTGCAGGGGCTGCGGCAGGCCCTGGAAAACATCCGCACGCCGGAATCTCCGGGCGGCACGGCCTAGGCCGCGGCGATTGCCAAAGAGGGAAATATTGGCTATTTTCGGCTGCTACTACAGCCTATGCGCATAACGGGAGAATTTGCCTTGAAAAAATATGCCCTTCTGATCCTGATGGCATGGCTCTGCCTGGCCTGCACGGCCCAGGCTGCCCAGCTCAACAAAATTGCCGCGGTGGTCAACGGCCAGGTCATCACCATGTTCGACCTGCAAAAGGCCGCGCTGCCTGAACTGGGGCGTGCCCGTCTTAATCCCAATGACCCCAAGCAGGCCGACAAGGTCAATGTGGTCTTCCGCAAGGTGCTGGATTCCATGATCATGGATATCCTGCTGGAACAGGAGGCCAAGCGTCTGAGCATCACGGTCTCCGACAGCGAGATCGATCAGGAACTGACCAAGATGATGAAGATGCGCCGCCTGAACCGCGCCCAGTTCGAAGCCGAGCTGAAGAAGCAGGGGATGAGCGTGGATGAGCTGCGCAAGAGCATGAAGACCAACATGCTGCGTCAGCGCGTCATGGGGGCCGAAGTGGGCCGCCGCGTGGTGGTGACCGATGACGAGATCCGCGCCTACTACGAAAAGCACAAGGACACCATGTATGACCGCAACGGTCTGCATATGGGCCTGATCGTCTACAATCCCAATGTCAATGCCAGGAGCATCGCGGCGCAGATCGCTTCCGGAGCCCTTTCGTTCGAAGAGGCCGCCCGCAAGTATTCCATCGCTCCCAATCGCGAAAAGGGCGGCGACATGGGCCCGGTGGAGTGGGGACGCCTCAATCCCGAGTGGGAGACCCGCCTGAACAAGATGAAGCCCGGCGATGTGACCGACATCTTCACCGTGCAGGGCCACAAGGCCCAGGTGCATCTGTTCCGTCCCGGACAGAGCGGTCCCGGCCGTCCCATGACCTTTGAGGAAGCCCGGCCCGTCATCGATAACATCCTGCGCCAGCCCAAAGCCATGGAGCGTTTTGACGAATACTCCCAGCAGCTGCGCAGCAAGGCCGTCATCGATATCCGTCTGTAAGATACTGCCTTCCGGCCGGAACCAGACGGGGAGACCCGGCCGGCAGATACCCGCTTTCCCCGTATCGAGGTTTGCATGACTTTTGAAGAACTGGGTGCGGCGCTGTGCGCGGAGCGCGAACGCCGTGGCCTGAGCCTTGATGATGTGGCCGCCCACCTGAAGATCAGCACGCGGCTCATCCAGGCCCTGGAGAGCGGGGATCTTTCCGCCTTGCCCCATCCTGCCTATACCAAGGGCTTTTTGCGGGCCTATGCCTCGTACATGGCCCTGGATCCCGAAGCCGTGGCGGAAGTGGCGCACGCCCTGCAGCCCGCGGCGGCCACGGAATGCACCGTCATGGGGGGCGACGAGGACCTGCGCAGCAATCCCGCCATCTTGCGTCACGGCGCCCGTCAGGGCATCGCGGGCTGGCTGCGTGTCTTCATCCTGCTCATCCTGGTGGTGGCGCTGGCCGGAGGCGGCTGGATGCTGTGGCAGCGGGGCGTATTCAAGGATCTGACCGGCAGCAAGGAACAGAGCCTGCCGACTGCAGAGCCTGCAGCCGTGGCTCCTGCCCCTGAGCCGGTGGCTCCGGTGCCGGCTGCCACGACGCCTGCGGCACCTGCTCCGGCCGGTGCCCAGACTGCCCCGGCTCCCCAGGGCAATGGCGGCACGGCCGCTCCTGCCGGTGGTGTGGCGCCTGTGCCCGGTACCGCACAGCCTGAACGCAGTGCCGCGCCCGCATACACGGGCATGATGGATACCCGTCCTGCGGAGCTGACCTGGGGCCAGACGGCCAATGCCGCCACGGTCCAGGATACGGCCGCCCAGGATCCGTCCCTGCCTGCGGGCATGCACCGTGTGGTGGTGACCGGTATCGGCGAATGCTGGATGCGGGCCACCGTGGACGGGGAAGTGCGCCAGTTCTCGGTGCGCAAGGGCGACATCATCACCCTGGAATTTGCCAAGGCCCTGGAAGTAAAGCTGGGTAACGCCGGTGGCGTTCAGGTCTCGTATGACGGGACGGAACTGCCGGCTCCCGGTCAGGCCGGTCAGGTGAAGACCCTGGTCTTCCCGCCTGCCGCCAACTGATGGAATGGACCGACCAGGCCCTCGTGCTGCGCATGGGGGCCTTTCGTGAGTCGGATCTCTGGCTCAAGCTGTTGTGCCGTGAACATGGCCTGCTGACGCTGTTCGCCTTTGGCGGCAGCCGCAGCAGGCGACGCTTTTGCGGCTGTCTGGATGTGCTGAACAGCCTGCAGTGCCGTGTCCGTTCCTCAAAGGACGGGCGTTTCCTCAATCTTGAGGAGGCAGCCTTGCTGCAGGGGCCGCGCCTGCTGCGGCGCAACTGGCAGCGCATGGGGCTGGCGGCCAACTGCCTGCGCTTTGTGGAAGCCATGGGCGTAGGGGAGGACGCCGCGACGGAAGCCTTCCTGCTGGTGGAGGATCTGCGTGCGGTGCTGGAGGCGGAAAAGGCCCCGCCAGTGCTCTTGCCCCTGTATTTTCGCCTGCGTCTGGCCGGGGCCCTGGGCTTTGCCCCCAACCTGGGGCAGTGCGGCCGGTGCGGCCGGACCATCAGCGAGGACGCGCTTTTCGTGGTCGATGAAGGCCAGCTGCGCTGTTCCTCCTGTCGCAGCAGCCGCTTCGAACTGGAGCGTTATGGCGTGGAGATCCCCGCACAGGGGCTTGACCTTCTGCGCCATGTACAGCAAAGTTTCCCGTCCGGGTGGCCGGACGGCGAGCTGCCGCCTCCGGTGCGGCGGGCCTGTGCCCGGGCCATCGATGGTTTTGTCCAGTACCATCTGGGGCTGGCCTGGGAAGGGAACTATTTTCGTCGGGTTTGAGTCTGCCCGTCCCGTCTGCGGGACAAAAGACGAACGAAGGGGACGCGTCGGACTGGCGGCGCCGTAGCTGACGCGAGCGTCGCGTCGTGCCGAAATGTGTTAAAAAAGGACTGCACATGTATTTTCAGGATGTCATCCTTACCCTGCAACGCTACTGGGCGGAGCAGGGCTGTGTCGTGGAACAGCCTTCAGGCGTGGAATGCGGGGCGGGGACGTTCAACCCCAACACCTTCCTGCGCGTGCTGGGCCCCGAACCCTGGAGCGTGGCCTATGTGGAACCCAGCCGTCGTCCCACTGACGGCCGCTACGGGGAAAACCCCAACCGTCTGCAGCGCTACTTCCAGTTCCAGGTCATCATGAAGCCTTCCCCTGCCAATGTGCAGGAACTGTATCTGGAAAGCCTGAACGCCCTGGGCATCAATCCCGCCCAGCACGATATCCGCTTTGTGGAAGACGACTGGGAATCGCCCACCCTGGGTGCCTGGGGCCTGGGCTGGGAAGTGTGGCTCAACGGCATGGAAGTGAGCCAGTTCACCTACTTCCAGCAGGTGGGCGGCATCGACCTGCATCCCATCAGCGTGGAGCTGACCTATGGTCTGGAACGTCTGACCATGTATCTGCAGGGCGTGGAATCCGTCTACGACCTGAAGTGGAACAAGAACGTGACCTACGGCCACATCTACCACCAGAACGAAGTGGAGCAGTCCAAGCACAATTTCGAGGCCAGCAACCCCGAGATGCTGCTGCGTCATTTCAATGATTTTGAAGGCCAGTGCAAGGCCATGCTGGAGCAGAACCTGCCCTGGCCCGCCTATGACTACTGCCTCAAATGTTCCCACACCTTCAACCTGCTGGATGCGCGCGGCGCCATCTCCATCACGGAACGTGCCGGCTATATTGGCCGTGTGCGCGCTCTGGCTGCAGGCGTGGCCAAACTGTATGTGGCCCAGCGTGAAGAGCTGGGGTATCCGATGCTCAACACCGAGGCGAGGTAAGGCATGGCGACCTTTGTGCTTGAAATTGGCAGCGAAGAACTGCCTGCCCGTTTTTTGGCCGGCGAAGAAGCCGAACTGGCCGCCCGTTTTACGGCGGCCCTGCAGGAAGCCAGTGTGGAACACGGCGCCCTGCGTACCATGAGCACGCCGCGTCGTGCCATCGTCATCATCGAGGACGTGAACCCCGTGCAGCAGGAGCGCGAGGAAGAAGTGGCCGGCCCGCCGGTGCGCGTGGCCTTTGCCGCTGACGGCAAGCCCACCAAAGCCCTGGAAGGCTTTGCCCGCACCAACGGCGTGAGCGTGGACGACGTGTACCGTATCACCACCGAAAAGGGCGAATACGTGGCCGTGCGCAAACGCATCGGCGGCGCTGCCGTTGCCGATCTGCTGGCCGAGATCTGCCCCGCCGTCATCACCTCCCTGCCGTTCGGCAAGCGCATGCGCTGGGGCAGCAATACCCTGGCCTATGCCCGTCCGCTGCGCTGGATCGTGGCCCTGCTGGATGACGCCGTGGTGCCCTTCACCGTGGGCCCCGTGGCTTCCGGTCGCGAGACCATGGGCCACCGCATCCACGGTCACGGTCCCTTCAGCGTGGCCCATGCCAATGAGCTGCTGGCCGTGCTGGCTGACAAGGGCGGCCTGACGCCCGATGCCGCCGACCGCCGCAAGGTCATCGTGGAAGGCGGTGACGCCCAGGCTGCCGCCATCGGCGGCAAGGTGCTGTGGCGTGAGGGCCTGCTGGACGAGGTGCAGGGCCTGACCGAACATCCCGTGCCCCTGCTGGCCGACTTCGATCCTTCCTATCTGGAAGTGCCCCGCGAAGTGCTGCTCACCAGCATGGAAAGCCATCAGAAGAGCTTTGGTATCGAGGCTGCCGACGGTACCCTGATGCCGCACTTCCTGACCGTGCTCAACATCTCCCCCGAGGACATGAGCCTGGTCAAGCACGGCTGGGAACGCGTGCTGCGTGCCCGCCTGGAAGATGCCCGTTTCTTCTGGCATGCCGACCTGCGTGACAATTTCGACTACTGGCTGGAAAAGCTGGATCACGTCATCTTCATCGGCCGTCTGGGCACCATGGGCGAAAAGACCCGCCGTCTGGAAGCCCTGTGCCGCTGGCTGGCCGAGAACGTGGCCCAGGGTAAGGTCAGCGCCGAGGACGCCGCCCGTGCCGGCCGCCTGTCCAAGGCCGACCTGGTGACCGGCATGGTGGGCGAGTTCGATACCCTGCAGGGCATCATGGGCGGCATCTACGCCGAACGCAAGGGCGAGACCCCGGTGGTGGCCCAGGCCCTGCGCGAACAGTATCTGCCCGCCGGCCCCGACAGCCCCGTGCCTGCCAGCCTGTGCGGCGCGCTGCTGTCCATGGCCGACAAGGCCGATACCCTGGTGGGCTGCTTCGGCCTGGGCATGATCCCCACCGGCGCTGCCGACCCCAATGCCCTGCGCCGTTGCGCTCTGGGCATCATCCGTATCGCTCTGGAGTTCGACCTGCACTTCGACATCCGTCAGCTGTTCGCCCGTGCTCACGAACTCTATGGTGACCGCCAGTGGAAGCTGGCTCCGCAGGAAGCCCTGGACAAGCTGCTGGACTTCTTTGCGGGCCGTGTGCGCAATTACTGGCAGAACCGTGGCGAAGACAGCCTGCTGGTGGATGCCGCTCTGGGCGCCGGTGTGGCTGATGTTTGCCAGTGCGGGGCCCGCCTGGCCGCCCTTGCCCAGTTCAGCAAGGAAGCCGGTTATGCCGAGGCCGTGCAGACCTTCAAGCGTGTGGCCAACATCGTCCGCAAGCAGGGCGCGGCTGAACAGCTTGCCGCTGCCTGGCAGGCTGACCTGCTGCAGGAAGATGCCGAAAAGGCCCTGGCCGCCACGCTGGACGATCTGCTGCCGCGTCTGGACAGCCTGTGGGAGGCCGGTGACCATACCGCCGCCCTCAAAACGCTGCTGGAAGTCCGTCCTGTGGTGGATGCCTTCTTCGACGGCGTCATGGTCATGTGCGATGATGCGGCGCTGCGCGCCAACCGCCTGGCCATGCTCAATGCCCTGGGCACCCGGTTTGCTCGGCTGGCGGATTTTGCCGCCCTGCAGATCTAAAATGTGGCAAGGGGCACTGCCCCTTGCATGAAAATGCGCCAATATGGCCGCAGAGCTTGACAGATATGCCATGCTCTGCTAAGAATCCGTCTTCACACGAAGGCACTATACCTGCATTGCAGGCCAAAATATCGGAGGAATACCGTGGCTAACCATAAGTCTGCCATCAAGCGTCATAAGCAGAGCCTGAAACACGCCGCCCGCAACCGCGCTGCCCGTACCCGCGTGAAGAACGCCGTCAAGGCTGTGCGCGCCGCCATCACCGGCAACGACAAGGAACAGGCCAGCAGCGCTCTGACTGTTGCCGCTTCCGTGCTGGCCAAGGCCGCCGGCAAGGGCGCCATGCACTGGAAGAAGGCTGCCCGCAAGCTGTCCCGCCTGTCTCGCGCCGTCAACGCTATCGACGCTCAGTAGTGCGGCTGCACCGGTCACCGTCGTTTTTGCTTGACGGAGACGGCCGGGTAACGTAATATTTCAAACATGCGCTCGTAGCTCAGCTGGATAGAGCAACAGGCTACGAACCTGTAGGCCAGGAGTTCGAATCTCTTCGGGCGCACCATCACAAAAATAAGCGGTTGGCTGTTATGGCCGGCCGCTTTTTTTGTATTTTCAATGCCTTGTTTCAGGGCCCCGGGATGCCACGGGCCGGTATCTTTCGGGGTTCTGCCCGTACTGCCGCATCATTCCCGGTACGGACATCTTTCCCGTATGCTCCGGCGTGTCCTCTTTCATGACCTGGAGCGCAGGCCCCTTGGGTATCCTGTTGTGCCTGCCGTTTCCGGTGGCCGAGATGCCGGGAAAGGAAAGATGGCCGATCTCCAAGAGCTGGAGGCGTGCCGGGATGTCCGCAGGCAGCCGGAAAGGGGAGCCCTGCGCATGAAACGCCATCAAGAGACGCCATCGACGGATACTTCCGCCCCTGATCAGGAAGGGGCGGCTCCCTCCACATCTCCTGTGCTGCCGTCGCATCGGCAGCGCGTACGTGAAACGGTCAGCGAGCTGCGGCTGCTGTTCGACCTTTCCCAGGTCATCGACCATTCCCGCGATATCAGCCACAGCCTGGAGGCGACGCTCTCTCTGATGGCGCAGCACCTGCACATGATGCGGGGCATGATCACCCTTGTGTCTCCCCATACCGGCGAGATCCGCATCGAGGTGGCCCACGGCCTGAATCCCGCCGAGCAGCGGCGGGGCCATTATGCGCTGGGCGAGGGCGTCACGGGGCGCGTCATCCAGAGCGGCCAGCCCATGGTCGTTTCCAATGTTTCGGCCAGCCCCATCTTTTTGAACCGTACCCGTTCCCGTGACCTGCAAAAGGATACCATCGCCTTCATCTGTGTGCCCATCAAGTTCGAGGACGAAGTCCTGGGCGCCCTTTCCGTGGACAGGGTCTTTGCGGATGCCGTGACGCTGGAAGAAGACGAGCGCATCCTGACCATCATCGCGTCCATGATCGCCCATGCGGCCAGGGCGCGTCAGAACGTCATGGACGAGCGTGTTGCGGCCATCGAAGAGAACATGCGCCTGCGTAACGCGCTGTCCGCGCCGCTGCGCCCGCACGGTTTTGTCGGCAATTCCGATGCCATGCGCCTTGTCTATGAGCAGATCTCGCAGGTGGCGCCTTCCACGACGACGGTGCTGCTGTACGGCGAGAGCGGCACAGGCAAGGAGCTGGCCGCGCATGCCATCCATTCCGCCGGCAAGCGGAGCAAGGGGCCGTTCATCTCGCTGAACTGTGCGGCCTTGCCGGAAAACCTCATCGAAAGCGAACTGTTCGGCCATGAGAAGGGAGCTTTTACCGGTGCTTCGGGCATACGCAAGGGACGCTTCGAGCTGGCGGATGGCGGGACGCTCTTTCTTGATGAAGTGGGGGAACTTTCCCTGCTGACGCAGGCCAAGCTGCTGCGTGTCCTGCAGGAGCGCTGTTTCGAGCGTCTGGGCGGTACGGAGAGCCTGTCCGTGGACGTGCGCATCATCACGGCCACCAACAGGGACCTGGCCCGCATGGTGGAGGAGGGCACGTTCCGCCGCGACCTCTATTACCGTCTGAATGTGTTCCCCATCCACATGCCGCCCCTGCGCGAACGGCAGAACGACATCCAGCCGCTGGCGGCCTATTTTGTAGACAAGTACGCTGCGGCCAACGGACGTTCAGGCATCCGCATCTCGCTGGCCGTCATGGACATGCTGCAACGTTATTCCTGGCCCGGCAATATCCGTGAGCTGGAGAACGTCATGGAGCGGGCCGTGCTCCTGGTCGGTCAGGATGGCCTGATCCTGCCTCAGCATCTGCCGCGTGAACTGCACAGTACGCATTGTCCGTTCGGCCCGGAGGCGCACAAGGGACCTGTGGAGCCCTATACGGCCTCCGGCACCTTGCAGGATCGTCTCGACGAGCTGGAACGCGCCTGCATCACCGATGCCCTTGCCCGGCACAAGGGGCACATGGGGCATGCGGCCCAGGCCCTGGGGCTCACGGAGCGCGTCATGGCCCTGCGTATGAAGAAACATGGCATCAGCTACAAGGATTTCCGCCAGCACTGATGCAAGGATTTGCTTGGGAAGGGCGGAGGCATCCCCATCCATGCTGATGGCCGCAGCGTCCGCTCTTTGTCTGTTACAGCACGGAAAAGGCCCGCCGGAGTCATGCTCTGGCGGGCCTTATGCATAAGGGAGCGCTTCGTGCCTTCCCCGCGCTCCGGTATGCCCTTGGGGAAAATCGTGTCTGTCCTCCAAAAGAAGACAAACGTGTGGCGGATGGGCCCTGCCGCTTTGCTGGCAAGGGCCCATCCCCCGAATGAGATTCTACAAGCTCAGTCCCTGCAAACGTTCCAGGGCCTCGGTGGTATCCTCCTCACTGCCGAAAGCGGTGAAGCGCACATAACCTTCGCCGCTGGGCCCAAAGCCCGCACCGGGGGTGCAGACCAGGGAAGTGCGGGAGAGCAGAAGGTCGAAGAACTCCCAGGAACCCATGCCGTCAGGTGTTTTCACCCATATATAGGGGGCATGGATGCCGCCGTAGCAGGCAAGGCCCATGCCCTCGATACCGGAACGGATGCGGGCCGCATTGGCCATGTAGGCCGCGATGGTGGCGCGGACCTGTTCCTGCCCCTCAGGGCTGTAGACGGCCTCGGCGGCACGCTGCACGATGTAGGGACAGCCATTGTACTTGGTGCTCTGGCGGCGCTTCCACATGTCTTGCAGGCGGACGCGGGAACCATCCGGGCCGGGGATGGTCACCGTGGCCGGGATGGTGGTGAAGGCGCAGCGCAGGCCCGTGAATCCCGCCGTCTTGGAGAAGGAGCGGCACTCCACGGCCACTTCTTCGGCGCCGGGGATCTCGAAGATGCTGTGCGGCACCTCGCTGTCCGTATCCTTGATGAAGGCTTCGTAGGCCGCATCATAGATGATGAGGGCCCCGTGGCGGCGGGCATAGTCCACCCAGGCAGCCAGGGCATCCCTGTGCAGCACCGTGCCCGTGGGATTGTTGGGATAGCAAAGATAGATGATGTCGGGCACCGCGTCGGGGAAGTCCGGCACAAAGCCGTTGGCTTCCGTGCAGGGCAGATAGATGAGGTCGCTCCAGCGCTCGCCCGTCCACCGGCCCGCGCGGCCTGCCATGGCATTGGAATCCACATAGACAGGATAGACAGGGTCGGTGACCGCCACACGGCAGGACAGGGAGAACAGCTCCTGGATGTTGGCCACGTCGCACTTGGAACCGTCGCTGATGAAGATGTCCGCGGCGTCCATCTGCACACCGTGGGCCCGGTAGTCATGCGCGGCGATGGCTTCGCGCAGGAAATCATAGCCCTGTTCCGGGCCGTAACCCTTGAAGGAGGCGGACGAGGCCATCTCGTCCACTGCCGAATGCAGGGCCGTGATGACGGCGGGCGGCAGGGGGCGGGTCACGTCGCCGATACCCAGGCTGATGACGGGCAGGGCGGGATGCTGTTCCCGGTGCGCGCGGACCCTGGCGGCCACCGTGGCGAAAAGATAGGCACCGGGCAGTCCGGCGTAATGCTCGTTGCTGCGGATCATGGCTAGTCCTCCTGTCCCTGGGCAGGGCTGTATTCTCCAGAAAATACGGTGCGGGCCGGGCCGGTCATCAGGACGTGCCCCGTCCGTTCATCCCAGCGGATGTCCAGCGTGCCGCCGCGCAACTGCACCGCCACTTCCCTTCCCGTACGGCCGGTCAGATGGCAGGCCACGGCCACGGCACAGGCGCCGGTACCGCAGGCCAGGGTCTCTCCGGCACCCCGTTCCCAGACGCGCATGCGCACATGCCCCGCGTCCATGAGCTGCACGAATTCGGTATTGGTGCGGCTGGGGAACCAGGGATGGTGTTCGAAGGCCGGTCCCACCACAGGCAGGTCCAGGCTGTCCACATCGTCCACGAAGACCACGGCATGAGGATTGCCCATGGACACGCAGGTCACGGCCCATTCCCGATCCAGCACCCGGATGGGCTGGCCGATGCACGGGCTTTCGGGATCCGATATCGTGTCGGGGCGGACGGGGATGCGCTGCCGGGCCAGTTCCGGCGTGCCCATGTCCACACAGACACGGGAGGGGCAGCCCCCGGCATCGTCCACCCGCTGCAGGAGCTTGACCCCGGCCAGGGTCTCCAGGCGGATGACGGGCCTGTCGGTCAGGGCATGCTCCCAGGCAAAGCGTCCCACGCAGCGGGAAGCGTTGCCGCACATCTCGGCTTCACTGCCGTCGGCATTGAACATGCGCATACGCAGGTCGGCACTGTCCGGTGAGGTGGGCGGCAGGATGAGCACCAGTCCGTCGGAGCCCACGCCGTAATGCCTGTCGCTGACGGCACGGGCCAGCGAGGGGATGTCCCCTTCCGCGAGCCGCAGATCTTCCGAGAATCCGTCAAGATAGACGTAATCGTTGCCGCAGCCTTCCATCTTGGTGAAGGCGATCTTACGCATGGTCGTTCTCTCCTCGTGCATGGAACACTTCTTCGGTGGCGGAGGCGGTCTCCGCGTCGTGGGCGGCTTCCGCCTGACGGCGGAGCACGTTCTTGTAATCCAGCGGCATGACCTTGACGAAGAGCGGCAGGGCGGCATCCCAGTTGGCCAGCAGGGACGCTGCCTTGGCGCTGCCGGTGCAGGCCGCGTGCCGTTCCACCAGACGGCGCAGCAGGGCCTGATCCTCTTCCTGCCAGACGGATTCCAGATCCACGCTCTCGATGTTGCAGCGGTTCTGGAAATGCTCGTCCAGATCGTAGACGAAGGCCGTGCCGCCGCTCATGCCCGCGGCGAAGTTGTAGCCGGTGCGTCCCAGGACGACGACGGTACCGCCGGTCATGTATTCGCAGCCGTGGTCGCCCACACCTTCCACCACGGCGCAGGCACCGGAGTTGCGCACGGCAAAACGTTCCCCGGCCTGGCCGCAGAAGTAGGCCTCCCCGGCGGTGGCGCCGTACAGGGCCACGTTGCCGGCCACGGCCTGTTCCGCCGCCACGAAGCGGGCCCCGGCATCGGGGTGGACCACGATGGTGCCGCCGGCAAGGCCCTTGCCCGCGTAGTCATTGACGCTGCCTTCCACCTCAAGGGTCACGCCGGGGGCCAGGAAGGCCCCGAGGCTTTGCCCGGCCTGACCGTGGAAGTGGAGGTGCAGGCTGTCCTGGGGCAGACCGGCGGCCCCGTGGCACAGGACGATGCTGCCGGAAAGGCGTGCGCCCACGGCACGGTCCACATTGCGGATGGTCCGCTCGATGCGCAGATGGTCGCACTGTCCCGCCAGTACGGGTTCGGCGGCCTGATCGAGGTCCTGTTCCAGGGCCGTGGGTTCACAGACACGGGGGAAGCCCCCGGCATGGTGTTCGCAGGCCGCGTCAGGCGTCCAGAGCAGGCGCGAGAGGTCGAGGGAGGCCGCCCGGCCCGTGATGTCCGTACGCTGTGCCAGCAGATCGGCATGGCCGACGGCTTCGTTCAGGGAGCGGAAGCCCAGGGCGGCCAGTTCGCGGCGCACGTCCCCGGCCAGCAGGCGCAGGAAACGTTCCACATGTTCGGGGCGGCCCTTGAAGCGGGCACGCAGCTTTTCGTCCTGGGTGGCGATGCCCGCCGGGCAGCGGCCCTTCATGCAGTTGCGGCACATGACGCAGCCCATGCTGACCATCAGCGCCGTCCCGAAGGCGAATTCCTCGGCGCCCAGCAGGGCAGCCACGAGCACGTCACGCCCGGTGCGCAGCAGACCGTCGGTCTGGAGGGACACCCGCCGGCGCATGCCGCAGGTCACCAGCGCCTGATGCGCCTCGGCCAGACCGGATTCCCACGGCAGGCCCACATAGTGGATGGCGGAATGCGGGCTGGCACCGGTGCCGCCGTCATGGCCGGAGATGACCACGCAGTCCGCACCGGCCTTGGCCACACCCACCGCGATGGTCCCGACACCGCTTTCGGCCACCAGCTTGACGGAGATGCGGGCCGAAGGATTGAGGTGACGGAGGTCGTAGATGAGCTGCGCCAGATCCTCGATGGAGTAGATGTCGTGATGCGGCGGCGGGGAGACCAGGGAGACCCCGGGCATGGTGGCACGGACACGGGCGATGTCCACCGTGACCTTGTAGGCGGGCAACTGGCCGCCTTCACCGGGCTTGGCACCCTGGGCCGCCTTGATCTGGATCTCTTCCGCATGGGCAAGATATTCCGCCGTGACGCCAAAGCGGCCCGAAGCGATTTGGCGGATGCGGGAGCGCGCGTCATGACAACGGCCGTCCGCGTCCGTCCGGGGCGTGTTGCGGGCCGGATCCTCGCCGCCTTCACCGCAGTTGGAGGGCACGCCGCAGGCATTGCAGCCTTCGGCCAGGGTGCGGTGGGCTTCGTCACTGATGGCGCCATAGGAGATGGCCGCACCGACGAAGTGCCGCAGGATGGCCTCTTCCGGCTCAACATCGTCCAGAGGGACGGGGTCGCGGGCCGGGTCGGGCGCGATCTCCAGCAGGGAGCGCAGCGTGAAGCCCTGGGCTTCCTGTTCGTTGCAAAGGCTGGAGAAGGTCTGCCAGGCCGGGGAGGGAGACTGTCCGTCCATGTCTTCATTGACGGCCGTATGCAGGGCGCGCACGGTACGGGGGCTCCAGAGACGCGCCGCAGGGGCGGCAGCGGTGGTATCGGCATCGTCCCAGGCCTGCGCGTGACGCAGGGCGGCATCGCGGGCCAGGGTCTCCAGACCGATGCCGCTGATGGAGCAGGGCGTGCCCGTGAAATAACGGTCGATGACATCCTGTGACAGCCCCAGGGCCTCGAAGGGCTGCGAGCCGCGGAAAGATCGCAGGGTGGAGATGCCCAGACGGGCAAAGGCCTTGAGCAGGCCCTTCTTCAGGGCGTTGATATAGCGTTCCTGCGCGTCTTCTTCGTCAAGAGGCCCGGCGTCCGTACTCAGGCGGCCTTCCCGTGCCATGCGGCGGACGGCATCCAGAGCCGCGTGCGGGCAGACGGCATTGACGCCGTAGCCGATGAGCTGCGCCATGTGGATGACCTCGCAGGCTTCGCCGCTTTCCGCGATGATGCCGCAGGCATGGCGAAGCCCGGCACGGATGAGGTGATGGTGCAGGCCCGCGCAGGCCAGCAGGGCGGGGATGGGCGCCTTGTCCGCCGTCATGGCCGTATCGCTCACCACCAAGATGGTGGCCCCTTGGGCGATGGCAGCCTCGGCGTCCGCGAACAGGCGATCGAGGGCCGCGCGCAGGGCTTCCCCGTCGCCGTGGGCCGGGAAAGTGGCGTCAAGGGTGACGGCCCGGACGGCGGGACGCCGCGAGGCCCGGATCCGGCGCATGTCGTCCGTGGTGAGGAAGGGATGGGGCAGGCGCAGGACAGCGCAGCTTTCGGGGCCCGGTTCCAGGATGTTGCCCGCACGTCCGGCATGGCCCATGAGCGACATGGACAGCTGTTCCCGGTAGGGGTCGATGGGCGGGTTGGTCACCTGGGCAAAACGCTGCTTGAACCAGCGGAACAGGGATTGCGGCTCGTCGCTGAGGCAGGGCAGGGGCTTGTCCGTCCCCATGGAGCAGACGGGCTCCTGGGCGTTCTCGGCCATGGGCACGAGGACCTGGCGCTGCCATGTGCTGTCGCAACCGGCCTGACGCAGACGGCGGTCCAGCGGCGGCAGGGCGTGCGCGGGATCGCTTTCTTCGCCCATGCCGTTCAGGGTCTCAAGGCGCACGGCGTGCTTCTGGAGCCAGCGGCGCCAGGGCTGGGAGCGGATGACCTGCCCCTTGATCTCCGCATCAGGCGCGATGCGGTGGTGTTCCACGTCCGCCAGGATCATGCGCCGGGGCTGGAGCTGGCCGCGCTGGATGATGTCCTCTTCAGGCACGTCCACAAGGCCGCTTTCCGAGCCGAGCACCATCAGGCCGTCCCGGGAGACGCTCCAGCGGCAGGGGCGCAGGCCGTTGCGGTCGAGCATGGCGCCCACGCGCCGCCAGCCGTCGGTGAAGACGAGGCAGGTGGGGCCGTCCCAGGGTTCCATGAGGGACGAGTGATATTCGTAGAAGGCTCGCTTGTTGTCGCCCATGACGAAGGTGGGCCCGAAGGGTTCGGGGACCATCATCATCAGGGCGTGGGGCAGGGTGTAGCCCGCGCGGACGAGCAGCTCCAGCACGTTGTCCAGGGTCCCGGAATCCGAGGTATCGGGATTGATGACCGGCAGGGCGTCCTTCAGATGTGCCCCCAGCAGGGGCGAGGCGAGCACGGCCTCGCGCACGCCCATGTGGGCCGCGTTGCCGCGCAGGGTGTTGATCTCGCCGTTATGGGCGGCCAGACGGAAGGGCTGGGCCAGGGGCCACGAAGGCAGGGTGTTGGTGGAAAAACGTTCGTGGAACACGGCAAAAGGCGCGGCGCAGTCTTCGTCCGTCAGATCGGTATAGAACTCGCCCAGCCGGGAGCCGGGGAGCATGCCCTTGTAGACGATGCTCCGGCAGGAGCAGCTGGCCACATAGAACAGGCGGGTGTCCTGTCCCTGCCGGCGCAGTTCCTTCCAGATCAGGTTCTCGGCCATGTGCCGGGCAAGGAACAGGCGGCGTTCAAGGGCTTCGGGATCATGGAGCTCCGCGGCTTCGGGGGAGCTGGTATCCGGCAGGACGAGCAGCTGCAAAAATCCGGGCATGGTCTGGCGGGCGGCGGGAGCCAGCACGTCTTCGCGCACAGGGACGTCGCGTTCGTCTTCCACGCGCAGGCCGCAGGCCGTGAAGATCTCGCGGAAACGCTGCAGGCACAGTGCCCGCAGGGCCGCATCCTGGGGCAGGAAAAGCTGGGCCACGGCCCAGGGGGCGGCGCAGACCGACAACGCGGGCCACTGGCGCAGGAAAAAGTCGCGCGGCAGAGGGAAGAGGATACCGGCGCCGTCACCGTTCCTGCCGTCACCGCCGCCACGATGGGCCATGCGGGTCATGGCACCCAGGGCCATGTGCATCACGTCATGACGGCTCTGGCCGTCCAGATAGGCAACAAAACCCACACCGCAGGCATCATGCTCCCGGCGGGGATCGAAAAGACCGTTCATATGTCACTCCTGGGAAGGCTGGGGGAGTGGAGGGAAAACGTCCCCGGGCGGGGATGGTCATGCCCGGCCCGGGGAGACAAAGGGACCAGTTCGGGGATCAGTGCAACCAGAGCATCTCCGCATAGGAGGGCAGCGGCCAGACGGCGGCATTGAGCATGCGCTCCAGGGCGTCGCAGTGTTCGCGGCAGGCCTGCATGGCAGGAACCACGCCATCACGGGCGATACGGGCGGTCGTGTGGGCGTCCGCAGCGGCACGCAGCGCGGCGAGCTGCTGTTCCAGGGCGGAAAGGGCACCGTTCAGGCCCACGGTATGGCCGCGCAGGCAGGTGAAGCGCTCTTCTTCCATGGCGGCCTCGGTGCTGACGGCCCGGGTCTTGAGCACCAGATCGGCAGCAGCGGCCTGCTCCTGCAGGGCGACGGGCAGGATCTGCGTGCGGGACATGTCCAGCATGAGCGAGGCTTCGATGGCGATGGTCTTGGCGTAGGTGTCCAGCAGGATCTCCTGCCGGGCCAGCATCTCGCGCTCGGTAAGCACGTTCTGGCGCAGGAACACGTCCATGACTTCAGGCGTATTGTAGCGTTCCAGGGCATCCACGGTAGTGGCCAGGTTGGGCAGGCCGCGACGGGCCGCCTCCACGGGCCATTCCTCCGAGTACCCGTTGCCGTTGAAGACCACGGCCTGATGTTCCCGGAACAGACGGGGCAGCAGCTCCTGCAGGGCGGCGTTGAGGCTCGTGCCGGAGCCCACGGTGGCTTCCAGCTCGGTGGCGATGTCGTCCAGGGCGCAGGCCATGGCCGTGTTCAGGGCGATGTTCACCGGCGCGATGGACTGGGAGGAACCCACGGCCCGGAATTCGAACTTGTTGCCGGTGAAGGCAAAGGGGCTGGTGCGGTTGCGGTCGGAAAGATCCACGGGCAGGGGCGGCAGGGAGGAGACGCCGATCTCCATGCTGGTGCGGCCGGGCTTGTGGGTCACACCGTTCATGATGGTGTCGATGACGTCGGTCAGCATGTCGCCCAGATAGACGGAGATGATGGCCGGCGGGGCTTCGTTGGCGCCCAGACGGTGATCGTTGCCCGCACCCACCGTGCCCAGACGCAGGGCGGCGCTGTGCTTGTGCACGGCCCGCAGCACGGCGGCCAGGAAGACGAGGAACTGGGCATTGTCCAGCGGGGTCTTGCCGGGATCGAGCAGGTTGTTGCCCTCGGAATCGCTGATGGACCAGTTGTTGTGCTTGCCGCTGCCGTTGACGCCGGCAAAGGGCTTTTCGTGGAGCAGGCAGATGAAGTCATGCCGCGGCGCGATCTCGTGCAGCAGGTTCATGATGAGCATGTTGTGGTCGGTGGCGATATTGGCGTCCTCGTAGATGGGCGCGATCTCGAACTGACCGGGGGCCACCTCGTTATGCCGGGTCTTGGCCGGGATGCCGAGGCGGAACAGGGCGTCCTCCACATCCTGCATGAAGGCCATGACGCGCGCCGGGATGGAGCCGAAGTAGTGGTCTTCCATCTCCTGGCCCTTGGCGGGCGGGGTGCCCATCAGCGTGCGGCCCGCCAGCAGCAGGTCGGGGCGCAGGGCGGCCAGACGGCGGTCGACAAGGAAGTATTCCTGTTCCGGTCCCACGCTGGGGCGCACGAAGGTGGCCGTATCGTTGCCGAACAGGCGCAGGATGCGCAGGGCCTGGCGGGAAAGGGCGGAAATGGAACGCATGAGCGGGATCTTGCGGTCCAGGGCCTCGCCCGAATAGCTGTAGAACAGGGTGGGCACATGCAGGGTACGGCCGATGATGAAGGCAGGGACCGTGGGATCCCAGGCCGTGTAGCCGCGGGCCTCGAAGGTGGAGCGCAGACCGCCGGACGGGAAGGAGGAGGCATCCGGCTCGCCGCAGATGAGCATCTTGCCCGAGAACTCGTTGATGACGCGTCCTTCGCCGGTGGGGGTCAGGAAGGCGTCGTGCTTTTCGGCCGTCAGGCCGGTCATGGGCTGGAACCAGTGGGTGTAGTGCGTGGCGCCCTTGCTGATGGCCCAGTCCTTCATGGCGCAGGCCACGGTATCCGCGATGTCCGGGTCAAGGCGTTCACCGCGGGCGATGGTGGCCTTCAGCATGCGGAACACGGGCTTGGGCAGACGCTTTTGCAGGATGTCGAGGGAGAAGACGTCACAACCGAAGATGGTGTCGATCTCGGTGGCGGGGGGCTGGTGGTCCGGATGGCTCTGGGCGATCTGCCGGATGGCGTCGGTACGGGCATTCATGAGGGACTCCTTGGAACTCTTTTTTCAGGCCCGCCGGAAAGGGGAGAGGGTGAGACCTTTCTCGGCAGGCCTGATGGGGAGGAAAACGGAAAACTTTGGGCAGCGGATCCTTACAGGGCGGCGGGGCCGCGCTCACCGGTACGGATACGGATGGCATCCAGCACGTCGTAGATGAAGATCTTGCCGTCGCCGATCTCGCCGGTGCGGGCCACGTCGATCGCCTGCAGCACCTTTTCCAGTGCTTCGTCATGGACCACGATCTCGATCTTGATCTTGGGCAGGCAGTCCACGGCGTAGGTGGTGCCGCGATAGACTTCCGTATGCCCGTGCTGGCGACCGAAGCCGCGCACTTCGCTGTAGTTCATGCCGTGGATGCCGATGGCGGTCAGCTGCTGCTTCACTTCTTCGAACTTGGACGGACGGATGATGATTTCGAGCTTTTTCATGATGGGCTCCAGATATTCCTGACAGCAGGTGGAGAGGTCTCGACAGTTACAGGGTGTAGCCGCGTTCGTTGTGCAGGCTGAGGTCCAGGCCCCGGATCTCGGAGGCGGGATCCACACGCAGGCCCACCAGGGAATCCGTCAGCTTCAGCAGGATGCGGCTGACCAGGTAAACGAAGCTCCAGGTGGCGACGATGGAGATGACCTGGACCACGAGCTGCCACGGGTTGCCGTAGAACAGACCGTTGACGCCGTTGATGCCGGCGGAGGCGAACAGGCCGGTGGCAAAGGCGCCCCAGGTTCCGCCCACACCGTGGATGCCCACCACGTCGAGGGCGTCGTCATAGCCCAGACGGTTCTTGAGCAGGATGCCGCCGTAGCAGATCATGCCGCCGGCAAAGCCGATGACCAGGGCGGGCATGGCTCCCACAAAGCCGGCTGCGGGCGTGATGGAGACGAGGCCCGCCAGCGCACCGGAGATGGCGCCCAGGGTCGTGGCCTTGCCGAAGCGCAGGTATTCAAGGAGCATCCAGCCGAAGATGCCGGCGGCCGTGGCCAGGTGGGTGGTGACCAGGGCGTGGCCCGCAAGGGCGTTGGCAGCCAGGGCGCTGCCGGCATTGAAGCCGAACCAGCCGAACCAGAGCAGGCCGCCGCCAAAGAGCGTCATGGGCAGGTTGTTGGGGATCATGGGCGTCTTGCCGAGGTCAGTACGGGGGCCCACCGCATGGGCGCAGGCCAGGGCCGCCGCGGCGGAAGCCATGTGCACCACGGCACCACCGGCAAAGTCCACGGCGCCCAGCTTGGCCATCCAGCCGCCGCCCCAGACCCAGTGCGCCATGGGGCAATAGACAAAGACCGTCCAGAGTGCGGAAAAGACCAGCATGGCCGAGAAGCGGATGCGTTCGGCATAGGCACCGGAAATGAGCGCCACGGTGAGGGCCGCGAACATGCACTGGAACGCCATGAAGACATTGTGCGGCAGGTTGGCTGCGGGGCCGTTGGCTTCGCCTCCCACACCTATGAGGAACACATGGTCAAGGTTGCCGATAAGACCGGAGATATCGCCGCTGAAAGCAAGGGAGTAACCGAACAGGGCCCAGAGGATGGAGACCATCCCCAGCGCGGCATAGCTGTGCATGCACGTGGAGAGGATGTTTTTTGACCGGACGAGCCCGCCGTAGAACAAGGCCAGGGCCGGAGTCATGAGCATGACGAACGTGGCGCAAAGGATGATGAACGCGGTGTCTGCAGGATTCATGGAAAACCTTCCTGTGGTCTGGCGGTGCGACAGGTATCGGGCCTGTGCACTGCGGAAAACATGATTGCCGTTTTCTCAGACAGCGAGCAGCGGCAGACGTCACAGGACAAAGCAATCCTTGTGCCAGAAGCAGATATGAGGAAGATTTTTTGATATAATATACTAAAATCACTTGTAAAAAAATTATATTTAACGAAAGCGCACCAGAATGCAGGAGAAAAAGAATCCTTGGGAAAGGTATATTTCTACCAAACGGTAGAAATATGCCGGATGCACAAACATGCGCTTTGCGGCACAAATGGGATTTGAGGTTGATAATCTTTATAAATCAACTAGATATGAAGATATTTTTATTTTTCTACCAAGATGTAGAAAGTTAATGCGCTATATATTGATTGAACACCCAATCACTGAAAATTGAAATATATCATATCGATATAATTATATTTTTTTAAATTTATACCAAAATGTGGACAAAGCGGAGCCGCAGGCCCGGATGGACAGACGCTATGTTACGAAGCGTTGTTTTGTGCCGGATAGTTCCCTGCGGACCAAGGCAACAGGGGCGGAATGACATGCCCTGGACAGGATCTGTGCAAAGGCGAAGCTGGCCCGCCTGCATGGTGGGGAATCCATCCTGTTTCTAGCCAGGAAAAGATGGTTTTCGTGCGCTCGCACACGGAATCCCGGGCGTGATGCGGATATCTCCCTGTGGAACAAGAGGATGACCTTCAAACACAGACAAGGAGATCAGGATGCCCGGACAAGCATGGTTGGCAGGAAGGGGCGCAAGTGCTCTCAAGGTAGGGCGTGCCTGGCTGGGGAGCTGCTGCGGCCTGTTACTGGTGGCGGCTTTGGACAGACTGGCCGTAGGCGATTACGGCGTGCCCATGTTGATAGGTTCTTTTGGTGCCTCGGCGGTACTGCTGTTCGCAGCCCCGGACAGTCCGTTGTCCCGCCCACGCAATCTGCTGGGAGGGCACTTTTTTTCTGCTCTAGTCGGTGTGGCCTGCGCACAATGGCTGCCGCCCTTCTGGGCTGTATGCCTTTGCGTGCCCACAGCCATCGCCGTCATGCTGCTGAGCGGGACAGTGCATCCGCCGGGAGGGGCCACGGCCCTTATCGCCGTCACAGGCGGAGAGCAGATCCGGCAGCTGGGCTTCTGGTATGCTGTAGTCCCCTGCCTGGCGGGTGCTGCCCTCATGCTGGCTGTTGCCTGGTCCATGACGGCAGCGACATATCTGTGGGCCCGCCTGTACGGTCGTGTGCGCGTGAAAGAGGGAGAGACGACGGGTCTCCATATCCTGTCAGGAAGGTAAAGTTCACGGGCGGTTGGGCAGGGAGCAGGCTGCCGCATGACAGGATCGGCGGATCCGGCAGAGAAGGGGCTGCCCTGCCTGTATGTTCCCTGTTATCCAGCTGTCTTGCCTGCGGAAAGGGAATAGGCTACATTATAAAAGGAGTAACCGAAGCACTGTCCTCCAGTGGCTATTCCCTTTTTAAAGGAGATTGTTGATGATAAAAAAGGTCTTTACCGTGCTGCTGGGCCTTCTGGTGGCGGGCGCCATGATCTCTGTGGACTGTTCGGATGCGGCGGTCAAGCGTAACCGTGTGCGCCCGCGTACGGTCAGCAAACCGGTGACCCAGCCTGCCCCGACGGCCACGCAACAGACGACCGCTGCCCCGGCAGCGGCGGCTACGGCGACCGCTCCCAAGACGACTACGGCTCCTGCCGCTACGGCCACCCAGCCCACTACGGCCCAGGGCATGCCCTATGGTCAGACGATGGCCCCCGGCCAGACCATGGCCGCACCGCAGTCGCAGGGCAGCGGCATGGGCAGCGCCCTGCTGGGCGTGGGTGCCGGCCTTGCCGGCGGCTATCTGCTCAACAGCGCTCTGTCCGGCTCTGATGCCACCGCCGCTACCGCTGCTGCGCCTGCCGAAGGAGGGCAGTCCGCCGTGGCTGCTGCCCCGGCTCCTGCGGCTGCTCCGGCCTCGCCTGTGGCGAACCTGCTGGGCTACGACACGGCCAACTACTGTACCCAGCTCTCGCAGGGCAATGCTGACGTCATGCAGCAGTGTACTGCCGCTGAGGCTGCAGCTACGGCGGCTTTCCGCCAGTGTGTGGCCATGTCCACTGGGTTGAACGGCATCGGCAGCTACGATGCCCTGCTGCGCTGCCTGCGCGGCACGCCCGCTGCCCAATAGGTCGGGCTTCCTGTCAAAAGAATCGCCCCGTCTGATGGTTTCAGGCGGGGCGATGTTATTTTCAGGGCATGGCAGGAGAAATGGTAAATGGAAAGACGCCTGACTAGAAGGCCTGGCGAGGCTCTGCCAGCATCCTGTCGATATCTGCATACTGGATGGAATGCTTTTTCAGTAAGCCCTCAAGGGCAGGGCGGTCCCATAGGATAACGCCCGGTGACCACTCCCCGGAGTACGCTTCAAAAAAAATCATTTTCTTTCCTCAAGAGCATTGACAGGCTGTCCGCTTTTCTATAAGAACACCCTCACGACGCGCTCGTAGCTCAGCTGGATAGAGCAACAGGCTACGAACCTGTAGGCCAGGAGTTCGAATCTCTTCGGGCGCACCACAACAAAAACAAGCGGTTAGCTGTAACAGGCTGACCGCTTTTTTTGTATCTTTTCTTCAGCAGGGCGTGCGGGCAAAGATGCCGCATGCTATCGCGCTGTCCCTGTCCGGAGCCTCCCCCTTTGCTTGAAGAGGATATGGTGAGCAATGTTTTCACGTCCAAGGCGAGGCGTGGAGAGGCGACTATCGCTTTGTCCGCTATCCTTTCTTCATTGATCTTGCTCATGGCGGACACCGGCCTCCCCGCTCTGGGGGGCGCCTTATTATTTTGAACAGTGCAGAAGGGATGGGCTTTACGGAGTCCAAAGGAAGTCTGCCCAGGTAAGTTGGCTCCACCTCCGTTTCGCTGCTGCCGAGGCAAGTGTGCCCGGTCGTGATCGTATTGCCGGGAAGCTTCGGATACAAAAAAAGGCCCCGCCGGAAGCGGGGCCTTTTTTATTCAGTCGGAAGCGGGGGCTTCGCGGCGGCTTAGTACATGCCGCCCATGCCGCCCATGCCACCCATGCCGTCAGGCATGGCAGGAGCGTCCTTCTTGGGTTCGGGCTTTTCGGAGATGGCGCATTCGGTGGTCAGCAGCAGGGAGGCCACGGAAGCGGCGTTCAGCAGGGCGGTACGGGTCACCTTCTTGGGGTCGATGACGCCGGCCTTGATGAGGTCTTCGTATTCGCCGGTAGCGGCGTTGAAGCCGAAGCCGTCCTTGCCCTGGCGGACCTTTTCCACAACGATGGAGCCTTCAAAGCCGGCGTTGTGGGCGATCTGGCGCAGAGGAGCTTCGATGGCGTTGCGGATGATGTTCACGCCGGCCAGTTCGTCGTCGTCAGCGGGCTTGATGCTGTCGAGCACCTTGGACACGCGGATCAGAGCGGTACCGCCGCCAGGCACGATGCCTTCTTCCACGGCAGCGCGGGTAGCGTTCAGGGCGTCTTCCACGCGGTCCTTCTTTTCCTTCATTTCCACTTCGGTAGCGGCACCCACATGGACCACGGCCACGCCGCCCACCAGCTTGGCCAGGCGTTCCTGCAGCTTTTCGCGGTCGTAATCGGAGGTGGACTCTTCCACCTGGGCGCGGATCTGCTTCACGCGGGCCTTGATTTCGTCGGCCTTGCCGGCGCCGTCAACGATGGTGGTGTCTTCCTTCTTGACCACCACGCGCTTGGCGGTACCCAGGTCGTTGAGGGTCATGTTTTCCAGCTTGGTGCCGGTGTCGTCAGAAGCCACCTGGCCGCCGGTCAGGATGGCGATATCCTGCAGCATGGCCTTGCGGCGGTCGCCGAAGCCGGGGGCCTTGATGGCCACGACCTGCAGGGCGCCACGCAGCTTGTTGACCACCAGGGTAGCCAGGGCTTCGCCTTCCACGTCTTCGGCCAGGATCACCAGAGGACGATTGACCTTGGCGACCTGTTCGAGCACGGGCAGCATGTCCTTCATGCTGGAGATCTTCTTTTCAGTGCACAGGATGTAGGGGTTGTCCATCTCGCATTCCATCTTCTCCGCGTTGGTCACGAAGTAGGGAGAGAGATAGCCGCGGTCGAAGCGCATACCTTCCACCACGTCCATGGTGGTTTCCAGGCCCTTGGCTTCTTCAACGGTGATCACGCCTTCCTTGCCCACCTTGGCCATGGCTTCGGCGATGATGTTGCCGATGGTGGCGTCGGAGTTGGCAGAGATGGTACCGATCTGGGCGATTTCCTTCTGGTCGCGGGTGGGCTTGGCCAGGTTGGCCAGTTCGCCGATCAGGGCTTCCACGCCCTTGTCGATGCCGCGCTTGATGGCCATGGGATTGCGGCCGGCAGCCACCAGCTTCACGCCTTCGTGGTAGATGGCCTGGGCCAGGATGGTGGCGGTGGTGGTACCGTCACCGGCGGCGTCGGAGGTCTTGGAGGCGACTTCCTTCACCAGCTGGGCGCCCATGTTCTCGAACTTGTCGTCCAGTTCGATTTCCTTGGCGACGGTCACGCCGTCCTTGGTGATGACGGGAGCGCCGAAGGACTTTTCGATGGCAACGTTACGACCCTTGGGGCCGAGGGTCACCTTCACGGCATTGGCCAGCTTATCAACACCACGCGCCAGTTTTTCGCGGGCTTTCACGTCGAAGAGAACTTCTTTAGCGGACATTATATTTTCCTCCTGGGAATAATCGAAAAGCGGAGAGTGTGTATGACCGGCGCGTATGCGTTAGTCGGTCAGGATGGCGAGGATGTCTTCTTCGCGCATCACCAGATGGTCGATGCCGTCCAGCTTGACTTCGGTGCCGGCGTACTTGTTGAAGAGCACCTGATCACCCTTCTTGACGGCCAGTTCAACGCGGGTGCCGTTTTCCAGGACCTTGCCGGGACCGGTAGCGATCACCTGACCCTTGCAGGGCTTTTCCTTGGCGGTGTCGGGGATGTACAGACCGCCGGCGGTCTTTTCTTCGGTTTCCAGGCGCTTGACCAGCACACGATCGTTCAGGGGCTGCAGTTTCATGGTGTCAGATCCTCCAAAAATTTTTATGGCCACGCTTGGGTGGCATGCACAGCGTCCGCGGGGCGGAGCTGAAATTATCGCGTCATGACCGCCGTAAACCATTGCTGCGGTCCCGCAACGGGATAGTAGATAAGACACTCTTTGCGCTTGAAAAGGGGCAAAAAGGAATTTTTTTTGCAGAAAAGTTATTTTTTAAGCATAAAATAAATAAAATCAATATATTATAAAAACAAAAAACTTTTCTTCCCAGCTTTTTTCCCGGGTACTGGGGAATGGCCGGGAAAAACGCGGCAGGAGCAGAATGAAAAGCGGAGGATGCGGCAGCAAGCGTGCAGCCAGCCTTGTGCCGCACAGGCAATCCGGTGTGAGGGCGGGGATACCGGATGCATCAGGGCAGACGCCGGGCTGGTTGCGGGCCGAAAAAAGAAAGGCCCCGCATGGGCGGGGCCTGAAAACAGCTAGCTGCAAGATAGACTAGTCTTTGTTGCCGAACAGCTGATCCGGCGGCAGGACAGTGAAGCCGTTGCTCTTGAGCAGATCCACGGCCTGGTCGGTCTTGTCGAAACGGAAGATCATGATGGCACAGTCAGCTTCACGGGTGATGAAGGCATACATGTATTCCACATTGATGCCATGCTGCGAGACGAACTGCAGCACGCTGTCCAGACCGCCGGGGGTATCGGGCACCTGCACGGCGACCACACTGGTGCGGCCCAGGGTGAAGCTGTGTTCCTTGAGAACGGATTTGGCTTTTTCCTGGTCATCAACGATGAGGCGCAGGATACCGAAATCGGAGGTATCAGCCAGGGAAAGAGCGCGGATGTTGACGCCGGCCTCAGCCAGCGTATGGGTCACTTCGGCCAGACGGCCGGCGCGGTTTTCCAGAAAAACGGAAAGTTGTTCAGCTTTCATGGCAGGATCCTCTACGCTTTGGGAGCATCGTCGCCCGAGGTGGGCTTTTTGTCCTTGCCGGGGGTGATGTCGATCTCGTCAGGCTCGGACGAGGCCCGGCGGAAATTTCGGATGGCCCGTCCCAGCCCGCCACCGATCTCCGGCAGTTTGTTGGCGCCGAAGATGAGCAGCACTACGATCAAAATAAGTAACAGTTCCTGCATGCCGATGCCGAACATGGGGGCCTCCCTTGAATGTTGAGCCTTTCAGGCCATTGATTTGAAAAACATACGACGTGAAGGTGCCGAGGTCAAGACGTGCTGCGCTAAAGGACACCTCGCATGCGCTTGCGTACCTGCTGGGGAGAGGCGGGTGCCTTGAATCCCGCCTCGATGAGGCTGTGGGCGACCATGTCGCGGGCAGCGCGGCTCCTGCCGCCCATGACCACCACCAGCAGGCGGGTCTTGCCACGGCGGGCCGTGACGATGATGTTGTAACCGGAGGCCACGGTCCAGCCCGTTTTCAGGCCATCGACACCGGGTATGCCCAGCATGGTGTTGGTGGCCCCCAGGGTGCGCCCGTTGAAGCGGAAGGAGCGCAGGCTGTGGTAGCGCATGGCCTGGGGATGGCTGCGCAGATAGGCGCGGGCCAGGGTGGCCATGTCGCGGGCCGTGGTGCGCTGGCCCGCTGCGGGCAGGCCCGTGGGGTTCTTGAAGACCGTCCGGGTCATGCCGAGCTGGCGTGCCTTGTGGTTCATGAGGTGGGTGAAGTTGCGGCTGTTGCCGCTGATATGCTGGGATATGGCCATGGCGGCGTCATTGCCCGAAGCTACGGCCATACCGGTAAGGAGCTGGTCCACGGTGACTCTCTGGCGGGGACGCAAACGCATGCTGGAACCGCCCACCCGGGCCGTAGGATGGACACGGATGCTGGTGTTGCGTTTCAGGCGGCCCATCTTGATGCGGTCCATGACCACATACATGGTCATGACCTTGGTCAGAGAGGCGGGCGGGATGGACAGATTGGGGTTGTGCTCGTACAGCACCTTGCCGTTGCTCAGGTTGATCATGACGGCAGCGCGGGCCCTGCGGGCCGCATCGGCACCGGCAGGCAGCGAGAGCATGGCAAGGACAAGCAGCAGGACGCACAGCCAGCGCCCCGGGATGGAGGGGGAGTGGAACATGAGCTTCAGGCCATATGGTGGTAGGTTTGATGGGCTTCTTCCACAGCCTGCATGGCGATGGCCAGCAGCACGGGGCCGATGATGAGCCCCATGGGACCAAAACTGCCAAGACCGCAGAGGATGGCGATGATCAGTACGAAGAAAGGAGCATTGATGCCCTGTTGCAGGAACAGGGGGCGCAGGATGTTGTCCACGCTGGTCACGGCCAGCGTGCCCCAGAGGGCCAGGCCCACGGCGGGCATGGTGGCGCCGGAGAACCAGAGGGAAAGACAGAGCGGGCCCCAGACGAGCGCCGTGCCCACAAAGGGGATGGGCGCCACGACCGTGGCCAGCAGCCCCCAGAAGGCAGGCTGCTTGATGCCCGCCACGGCAAAGCCGATACCGCACAGGACCCCCTGGGCGATGGCCACCAGGACGATGCCCAGCATGACGCCCTGCAGGGCCCGGCGGATGGCCAGGACGAAACGGCGCAGCATGGTGGCCGGTATGTGGAAGATGCGGGCCGTGATCAGGTTGATGCGGCTTGCGTAGGCGGCAAAGATGACCGTGAGCGTCACGAAGAGGAACAGGGTCCAGAGGACGGTCATGGTGCCGCCCAGCACGTCCACGCTGCGGTTGATGAGCAGGCCCATGGTATCGGCCAGCATGGCATCGAGGTTGCTGAGGAACTCCGAGATCATCTTGTCCACTTTGGGATAGTCCGCCAGGCTGTGGCGCAGCTCCTGGAAGCGCATGACCCATTCGGGCGGCAGCTGGAAGTTGTTTGCCTGGAGTTCCCGCAGCCTGGCCAGACCGCCGGCCACCTGGGGCGACACCAGCAGCACCAGGGTGCTGATGGGGATGACCACAGCCGAGAAGATCATGACGATATAGCCGTACAGCGGCAGGCGATGGGAGCAGGAGATCACGATGTGCCCCAGCCTGCCCGGATGGCGCAGGCGCAGACGCTTGCGCCAGTGCCGGATCGTGCAGCGCATACGCCGGTAGACGGGCAGCGTCAGGCAGGCGAAGCATCCGGCCATGACGATGGTGACGGGGTTGGGGCGGAGCAGCAGGAACCAGGCCAGTGCGGCAAGGATGTACAGGAGGCGCGGCAACATGTTGGGCATGCGGGGAACCTTTAAGCGGCAGAATGGGTCTGGGCGAGGATAGCACGCGGGGCCGGAGCTGCCAAGTTCCCTGTGGGAAGAGGGACGACCGCGGGGCAGAAGCCGAAAAAAAGCCCTGTGCAGGGATGCAGCAGGGCTTGATGGTGTTCCGGTGCCAACGGTTAGTCGAAGATGCTGGAGCCGCGGAAGGTGATGTCCACGATCTCGTAGGTGACGCGGCCGCGCGGGATGTCCACGCTCACCTCGTCGCCCACTTCCTTGCCCAGCAGGGCCTGGCCCACGGGCGAGAGGAAGGAGATGGAACCCTTGGCGGGCTCGGCTTCGTCGGGACCGAGGATGGTGTAGGTGCGGCTTTCTTCGGTATCCACGTCTTCCACTTCCACCGTGGAGCCGAAGATGACCTTGTCACCGCTCAGCTTGTCCAGGTCGACCACCTGGTAAAGAGCCATGCGGGACTCGATATACTTGATGCGCGCTTCCGCCATGCCCTGGCGTTCGCGGGCGGCATCATAACCGGCGTTTTCGCGCAGGTCGCCTTCTTCACGGGCCTCCTTGATGGCCTGGATGATGGCGGGGCGTTCGCTCTTCAGGCGGGCCAGCTCTTCTTCCAGACGCTTGTAGCCCTGCTTGGAAATGGGGATATTGGTCACGGCCATGATACACCTCTGTTCGTCAGATGAAAAAAAAGCGTCCGCTGCGCGGGCAGCGGAGCGCGTGAAAACTGCATTCGTTATTTGGACTATAGCCGTTGCCCCAATATTGGTCAAGCCCCGCAGACCATACGGATCACCCGTCTGCGGGGATGCCGCCGGGCATGTTGAGGCTTGCACCGGGAGGCAGCTGCGTATATGGTGAAGATAATTTGAACAACTTCTTACCTTGCCGGAACGCCATGAAAAAATACTTGCGTTACCTGGGGCCTGTACTCATAACGGCACTTTTCGTGCTGGCCATATATCTCCTGTATCACAAGCTCAAAGCTTACAGCATCGCCCAGATCAGAGAAAGCATCCAGCAGGTCTCCACGGGCAGTATCTGTTTCTCCATCGGCCTGATGATCGTCAACTACATCATCCTGGTGGGCTATGACTGGCTCGCCCTGAAGGCCATCCACAAATCCTTGCCCCTGCCGCGTGTGGGGCTCGTTTCCCTGGTAGGGCAGGCCGTCAGCTACAACTTCGGGGCACTGCTGGGCGGTACGAGCGTCCGCTACCGGTTCTATTCTGCCTGGGGCTTTTCCCTGGTCGAGATCGTCCGTCTTGTGCTCATGCTGGCCGTCACCTTCTGGGTCGGTGCCCTGGGACTGTGCGGCGTGGTCTTCCTGCTGGCGCCGCCCGTGATCCCTGACGAGCTGCTGGCCAAGATGCCCATCCATGACGTACGCTTCCTGGGGGGCATCCTGCTGGCCATTGCCCTTTCCTATCTGGTGCTGTGCTTCACCATCCGCAAACCGGTCCATATCTTCGGCAAGGAATTCGTCTTCCCCATCCCCCGCATCGCCGTGGCCCAGATGGTCGTGGCCGGGGTGGACCTGATCGCTGCCGCCGCCTGCATGTATGTGCTGCTGCCCGATGATCTGGGCATCGGCTTCATCGACTTCCTGCCCAGCTACCTCATGGCGCAGGTGGCCGTGGTGCTGACCCACGTGCCCGGCGGCGTGGGGGTCTTCGAGCTGGTCATCCTGCACCTGACGCATACCCCGCGCGAGCAGGCCGTTTTTGCAGCCGTGCTGCTGTTCCGCCTGATCTATTTCATCCTGCCGCTGCTGGCCGCCGCGGCCCTGCTGGCCGTGTACGAAGCCCGGCAAAGCCGCAATACCCTGCGGGAAGCGGGGCGCTGGCTTTCGGTACTTTCCCATTCCATCGCGGCCTACACCACCTTCGTGGGCGGCTGCATCCTGCTGGTCTCCGCCATGCTGCCGACGCTGCCCGCCGTGGTGGCGCAGCTTGACGACTTCCTTCCCCGTACCCTGCTCATGGGCGGACATCTGGTCTGTGCGCTTTCCGGGGCCTTGCTGCTCTTCGTGGCCTATGGGCTGGAGCGGCGCCAGAACCGTGCCTTCTGGATGGCGGTGATCCTGTTGCTGCTGGGCATCGCAGGGGCTTTGCTCAAGGGCCTCTCCTTCCTGGCCGCCGGTGCCGCCCTGGTGGTGCTTATAACGGTCTGGCTGTCCCGGCGCCGCTTCTACCGTTCTTCCTTCTTTTGGGAAGAAGCCATCCCGGCACACTGGCTGGTCCTCGCCTTTGCGGCTCTGGGCCTGGCCATGGGCCTGGGCTGGTTCATCTACCATCCGGCATGGGACAGGGCCACCCTGTGGGGCTTTGAGCAGCACTTCAACGCTTCGCGCGTGCTGCTGGCCGATGTGGGCATCGCGGTCGTGGTCCTGGTGTCGTGGCTCGTCCGGGTCAGCCTGCGGGCCCGCAAGCGCCTGCAGGAACGCAATCTGCAATCCGGGCGTGTCCCGCGCGTCTGAAGTCGAGATGTATCTGAGGGCTGTCCCGCATGGGGCAGCCTTTTTCGTTGGCGGGGCAGAGGATGGGCCGGAGTTCTTTTTGAGGCTGCGGGCAGACTGTCAGCCGCGGCAAGCATGACCGGGGCACGCGTTTTCTCCGGTCGGACCGGTAAAAAGGAGGCCGGAGGGCTTCCGCCGTCTGGCTGCAGGTGTCCGGACCGGGACATGGCATGCGCCTGGCAGCGTGGCGGATGACAGGGCAGCGAAAACGCCGGCTATTGCCGCTATACTGGTGTTTTTTGGGGGCGTCTTTCAGGCTGGAAGACGCCCGTTACCATTCGGAGGTATGGACCATGATGACGGAAGAAATCCTGTATGCCCGCCTCAAGGAGGCATTGCGTGATGCCATCGCACGGCATCATCTGGACGAGCGCAGCATCAGCCTGAAAAGCCGCGGCCTTACCCCGGAAGAAGCCATAGGGAGGACCGCGCGCACGGACTATCCCATCCTCAACGGCAGGGAAGTCATGCTCCAGGCCCGGTTCGGCGAGGCTCTTGGGCAGGCCTTCACCAGTGCGCCGGTGGATTTCGAGGGCTCGCTGGCCGATGTGCTTGAACTGGACACGACACATGATCCCCAGGCAGCCGGGATGCTGGTGGCCACGCTCAATGCCGTTTTGCGGGCGGTGGGCGAAATCGGCAATACGGTCCACTGCCGCGATGACGGGCCGGAGCTGTGCGCGGAACGGTATGCCGCTCTTGTCCGGGAGCGCTTCGGTACGCCGCGCATCGCCCTGGTGGGGTTCCAGCCTGCGCTGCTGGCACGGCTGTCCAAAGAATTCAGCGTGCGGGTGCTGGATCTCAATCCCGAGATCGTGGGGACGGTACGTTCCGGCGTGCTGGTGGAAGACGGCATGGCAGCCTATCAGGATGTGGTGCGGGGCTGGGCCGAGCTGGTGCTGTGTACGGGCAGCACGCTTTGCAACGGTTCGTTCGTCAACTTTCTGGATATCGGCAAGCCGGTGCTGTTTTTCGGTACCTCCTGTGCCGGGGCGGCGCATGTCCTGGGGGCGGAACGCTTCTGCCCCATGTCGGCCTGAGGCCTGTCCGGCGTGACTGACCATGGCGTCCCCTTGTTTGGCTGTCGGAAGAATGTCGGTTGTCCGACATCATCCTGACAGGTGAGGGGATCCAGACTGTCGGCATATGAGGAGGTAAGCATATGACCGACAATGACAGGATACTTTGCCAGGTACTGGAACAGCAGCTTTCCCTGCGCCTGCGGGAAGGTTGCCGCGATGTGCTGCTGCATCTTCTGCCCGCGCCCCTGCGTGGGCTGCTGTATATCGCCCTGCGCAGCAGTGCCGCAGGCTATGCCCGGATGTGGGCGGGGACCCGCAAGATGGAAAGCCGCAGGCAACAGCCCCGCAAGGCAGGTCACCTGCGGCAGGAAGAGGTTTTGTGCGGCAGGCTGGCCTGATGACGGCGTCAAACATGTCCGGCCCGCATTTTACGAAACCTAGAATTTGTAGATGAAGCTCATGTTGACGTTCCAGGCGTCCTCGATGCTGTTGGCACGGTGCCAGCTGCCGTTTTTGCTGAAACCTCCCCAGACATCGGACGACTGATCCAGCCAGAGGGCTATGTAGTTGGCTTCCACCAGCAGACGCAGGTTGTCATAGATCTGGTAGGAGCTCATGATGCCGAATTCCGCGGCATAGTCCCGCTGCGTCAGGTAGATGCCGCCATTGGTGTTGACGTTATTGAAGTCCGAGGCCGTGCCGTACAGGCTGCGGCCCGCATGGCCGGGGACGTCCAGCTCTCCCTTGATGTAGCGGGCCATCCTGGGGGCATTGGTCCCGTTATAGAAGTTGACACGGATGGTGTGGCTGAGTTTGTCGATGAAGCTCAGGTCCCGGATGCGCGCACCAAAGCCCCATGTACCGGCCAGGGTATAGCCCAGTACGGCATCGCGGCCGATGGTCCAGGTCCCGAGCGTCCCGAAGCCGGAAAAACCGCTGGTGCATTCGTTATTGTAATCAAAGGACGGCAGCCGCTCGGAACCGTTCGTCGGATCGTCGTCATCACCGCTGCTGTACCAGGCATAGATGCCGGGCGTGCCCCAGTCCAGTTTGTATTCGGCCAGCAGTGAGGCATACCAGCCGCTGCGGTTCAGGGCTTCTTCACCGGAATCGAAGGTGCCGTAATTGACGCTCCAGGCCAGCCGGAAGGGATCGGCAGCCGTGATCTCGCCGGTCAGGCCTGCCCAGAATGCCGTTCCGTAGGCATTGGCCGAGGTGCCATCGGCCTTGTGGGCGGGCAGGGCATACCACGAAGGGCCTATGCCCGAACCGTAGCCGCTGTCGTAGTAGTCATTGCCGGAGCGGAAGGCATTGCAGCCCACCATGCCCAGCATGGCCCAGGGGGTCAGGCGTACGCCTTCGAAGGTCAGGGGCAGCAAAAGGCCGAATACGTCCACATTGTCCAGGTAGTGGGTCGTTCCGTCCGCCCCCCCGCTCCAGTTGTCATTGAATGGCCGTGCCCAGAATGCCGTCACGGCGGCATGCTCGCCAAGAGGGGCGGACACGTTGATCCCCGCCACGTCGGCATCGAAGACCTGCGAAGCCTCGGAGGCGTAATCCGGCAGGAAGATACGCTGGATGCCCATGCGGGCCTTGACGGCCGTGCCGGGGACGACCCAGTCCAGATAGCTGTGCTTTATCTTGACGATATTCTTGTCAGCACCCAGAGCACCTCCTTTGGAAGCGCTGCCCCAGGTGGCGGCGCCGATCTCAAAATAGACGGTCCCCGAAAGGCTTTCCGAGGCGATGGCCTCCAGTTGCAGGCGGACACGTGTCTTGGCCTCGAACTCGTCCTCTCCCCAGCGTCCCCATCCGGTCACGTTATGGCCGTTGCGGTCATTTTTAACGAAATTTCCCCCGCCGCCGTACTCGAGCATATTGATCCATACGCCCTTGGCCTTGAAGTCCACGGCCTGGCCCTGCTGAGCTCCCCCCAGAAGCATGCCGGCCGCAAGAAAAAGGATGGCCAGGTGTTTCTTCATATCCGTTACTCCTTTGACAGTAGTTTTATGCTGTTGTTTTTTTGTTTTGGGGATCGCAAAGATATTTTTTTACAAGCTCAAGAAAGGTTTCATATTCCGTGGAAAGAGTCGTATTCCTCTTTTTTATGTAGCCAAAAGAAAGGCATTTTCCGCATCCATCTATGGGAATATCCCGGATGGCATACTTTCTGAAGGAATCATTCATCAGACGTATGCCGAAACTGCAGATATCCGTATGCAGCAGCATCTCGATGATCTGATTGTCGCTGTTGGTGGAAAAGAGACTTTTGAAGTTTGCCGCTTTGGACATCCCCACACTGATCCTGTCCAGGTGATGCTCTATGGAAAAAAAGTCATTGACCGGCTGGATGAAGCTGTTGTCATCAAGGTCGGAGAAGCTGATGCTTTCCCGGTCATACAGGGGATTCTTTGGCCCTACGTAGATGCAGGGCTCATGCTGCGAGATCTCGATGAATTCGATGTCCTTGTGGGCAAGGACATGCGAGAAGCATTTATGCTGGTCTTTGGAAAAGTAGACGATGCCGATATCGGAAACGCCGGTATGGACATTGTCCACGATGTCCTCCACCGTCCCTTCCAGAAATGACATCTTGTATTCATCGTGGTTGATGGTGTTGTACAAAAAGCAGAACAGCCGCGAGATCATGGTGGACGGATAGCAGGAGATGTTTATTTTCTTGTATTTTTTTTGCCGTCCCATCTGCTTCATAAGGCGGACGTTCTGCAGGATGGCGTGGGCCTGGTCATAAAATTCCCTGCCTGCCTCTGTCAGGGAAACACCGCGGTTGGAGCGGACGAACAGCGTGACCCCCAGCTCTTCTTCCAGCATGCTGATATTTTTGCTCACGCTGGATTGCGAGGTATACAGGGTCTCGGCAGCACGCCGGGTGCTGCCGAAATCGGCTGTAGTGACAAAGTGTTCAAGTTGGCGCAGTTCCATGATGATGCTTGCCGGAAGGCGTATTTTTTATGTGAAAAGGGCGCCTTGCGGGACGAGGCCCGTCAAGGATGCTTTTTCGCGCCCCGGACGAGGAGAGTGCCGGCATGTTGCAGACTGCCTGTGTTTCCGGGACGGAGGCTCCCCCGAGAGGTGGATCTGCACGCTGGCCGGCAGCTCTTGTGTCTAGCCGTAGGCCACCAGGGGCGTACCGGCCTTCACGGCAAGAGAGACCGTCATGTACAGGATGATGCCGTCCTTTTCGGCCCGGTAGCAGTCGATGGCACGGCCAAAGATGTCGCGGACGGTCCCCAGTACCGTGCCCCGGCTGACAGGCGCTCCGGGCGTGACTTCCGGGTACCAGCAGCCCTGGTCCTTCGACGTCAGATAGACGGCATCCCGGATCTCGCGCTGCTCCCGGCAGGACAGCCCCGTGACGGGCGGCAAGAGCTGCAGATGGGCCAGCAGCGCCCGGATGTCCCGCTTGTAGGCATCCACTTCGGCCCGGGACCAGATGCCGTTGCCGCCCCGTTCGATGAGCAGGGACGGTACGCCGCGCAAGGCGGCGGAGTTGTAGGCTCCTGTTGTGGCCGAAGAAAGGACGCGCACGTCCACATCCAGGACCTTGGCGGCCTCTCTTGCCCTGTCCGTGATCCCTTGTTCGGCCACACCGGGGATGAAGACGAGGGGGTGCATGCTTTCGTGCAGATCACCGCCGTGCATGTCCACATAAAAATCGGTATCGTCCTGCAGGCTGGTGATGAGATGGGCCAGACGTTCGGACTGGCTGCCGTCATCCCTGCCCGGAAAGACCCGGTTCAGGTTCTTGCCGTCTTCCGCCACGATCTCGGACAGCCGTTCGCTGAACCCCGAAGCGTTGGCCAGGTGGACGATGGTCAGCCGTCCGGCCACGACGTCCTGGTCCAGTTCTGCCGCCAGCTCTATGGCTGCCTGTATGCTGCAATATTCGCATCCGTGTATGCCGGCGGTAAGCAGCACGCGCGGCCCGGGTCTGTTGCCGTGTATGGTGGTCACGGGCAGGGAGAGGTCACGGTCACGGAGCAGGGCGATCGTTTTTTGTCCCGGGGCGGCTTCCGCCCGCGAAGCTTGATGAAAGTTCATGTACGTCTCTGTCAGGATAAGGTTCAGCAAAGGGCCGCGCCGCCATGCCTGAAGAAAGGCGCGTCACGCAGCCGGGGCCAGTAGCGCAGCAGGAAGAACGACCTGCCGGCATAAAAGATCAGGTATGCGCCCCACAGGCCGTGGTTGCCCCAGAAAGGGACAAAAGCCAGCCAGGCCAGACCAAAAGCCACGAGGGCCTGCAGGGTGGAGAGGAAGACCGGGCGGGTCAGGCTGCTGCCCGTGAACAGGCCATAGTAGGTCAGGCCCAGGGCCGCGCATGCCGGGAAGCATATCCCCCAGTCCGCATACCGTTCCGCAGCGGCCAGGACTTCCGGCAGATCGGTGAACAGGCGCAGCAAAGGCGTGTGCCCCAGGGCGTAGATCAGGGTCATGCCCAGCAGCGCCGCCAGGGACCAGTGCAGGGTAAGGCGCCGTGTCCTTTCCAGAATGGCGGCACAGCCCTGTCCGGCGGCCTTTCCGGCAAATACGCTCGATGTATTGGCGATCCCCTCGAAAACATAGGAGAAGATCAGCATGATCTGGAGGATGACGGCATTGGCCGAGATGGTCAGGGTCCCGAAAGATGCCGTGGTGATCATGAAGATGTTGGTCTGGGTCAGCAGGCAGACCGTACGCAGGAACAGATTGCCGTTGACCCGTGCCATGCGCAGCATTTCCCCCACGCGGACGAGACTGGGGAGCGGGGCAGGGAGGGGAGGCAGGGAATCCCGCATGGCGACCAGCCCGGTGATGGTGGCAAACAGGCAGGCCAGTACGGATGCTGCGGCCACTCCCGGTACCCCCCAGCCGAACAGGCTTACGAAAAGCAAGTCGAGCAGCATGTTGACCGCATTGCCGCCTATCTGCATGAGCAGGGAGGCCCTGATGCGGGCCTGCCCCATGAGCCAGCCCAGTATGGCGTAGTTCAGTAGCGTGAGGGGAGCCGTCCAGATCAGGATGTCGTAATAGATCCCGGCGACTTCTCTGGCAGCCGGATCAAGGCGCAACAGGAACATGGCACCGGAAAAGACGGCATCCCGGCACAACAGGATGAGCGTGCCCAGCAGCAGGGCCATGATGCCCGGCAAAAGGAATGCCTTCCAGGCGGCCTCCGCATCCCCTGTGGCCAGGGCCTGCGCGCTGAACCCCGTGGAGCCCACGCGCAGGAAACCCAGCAGCCAGTACAGGGTATTGAAGATGACGGCACCTACGGCCACTCCCGCGATATAGGAAGGGTCGGAAAGGCGTCCCATGACAGCCGTATCCACGGCGCCGATGAGCGGCTGCGTCACCGTGGAGAGGATGAAGGGCAGCAGCATGGCTGCATATTCCCTGCGGGAGGGGGCGGACAGGGCGGCCGCCTGGGGAGGAACCGGGGGCATGAATCTGTCCTTCTCAGGCAATGGCCGCGTAACGATCCTGCCCGGTGCGGGCAGCCCCGCTGCCGTGCTCCACGCCGATGCCCATGACGGATCCCAGCAGGTTGCGGGCATAATCGTTACGGATCATGGCGATGCACCGGATATCGTCCACCTGTTCCACGATGGTGCCCGCGTCGATGAAAACGACCCGGTCACACAGGTAGGTGATGCTGGTCAGGTCGTGGGTGATGAACAGGTAGGAAAGCCCCAGGTCCCGGCGCAGCTCGATGAGCAGGTCCATGATCTGCACCTGGGTGGAAGCGTCCAGCGAGCTGATGGCCTCGTCCAGAAGGATGATGCGCGGCCGGATGGCCAGAGCACGGGCGATGCATACACGCTGCAACTGACCGCCGCTCAGTTCATGCGGATAGCGGGAGATGAACGCGGCCGGCAGGCCCACCTGCTCCAGCAGCTCACAGATCCGGGCACGACGGTCCACACGCTGGCCCGTACTGCGTTCCAGGGCCCGCAAGGACTCCCCGATGATATGTTCCACTCTGAAACGGGGATTGGCCGAAGATGTATAGTCCTGAAAGACGACGGAAAGGCTGTGGTGCAGGGCGGCAGCCTCGCGGGCGGAGCGTCTGGCATACAGATCCAGCCCGTTGATGCGCACTGTGCCCCGCTCCGGTTTGAGCAGGCCGGAAAGCACACGTCCCAGAGTGCTCTTGCCGCTGCCGGACTCACCGATGATGCCCAGGCATTCCCCCTCGCGGAGGCTCAGGGAAATGCCGCGCAAGACCTGCTGCCGTTCCCGGCCGAACAGGCTTTTCTGGTTTTCCTTTTTGAAGGAGACGTGGATGTCGTCTGCGTGGAGCAATGTGTTCATGCGGGTATCCTCCCGGGGACAGGAGCATGCAGCGCATCCAGGAAGCGGTGCATGACGGCCCTGTGCTGTTTGATGAGGTGTCGGGTGTAGGTGTCCGTGGCGTTGTCGAAGATCTCCTGTGCCGTACCGCTTTCCACCGCCTTGCCGTCATGCATGACGATGAGCCTGTCAGCGATGAGCGACAGCACGCCGAGGTCATGCGAGATGAAGATCATGGAGACTTCCCCGCGCTGCTTGATGCGCAAGAACTCCTGCATGATGGCATACTGACTGATGGAGTCGATGGCTGTCGTTGGCTCGTCGGCGATGATCAGCGAAGGCTGCATGCAGATGGCCAGTCCGATCATGACGCGCTGCAGCATGCCGCCCGAGAGCTGGTGCGGGTACTTGCGCAACACGTCCGCAGGGTCGTGGATGCGCATCAGGCAAAGGATGTCCTCCATCCTTTTTTGCAGGGGCCTGCCTTTCAGGGAGGTGTGCTCCTGCAGGGTCTCGGCCATCTGCTCCCCGATGCGGTACAGGGGATCGAAGCAGGACATGGGATTTTGCAGGACCATGCTGATCTTGCCGCCCCGCAGGCGGCGCAGCTGTTCCGGTGTCTGGCTCAGCAGGGGCCTGCCCTCAAAGCGGGAACTGCCGGTGACCTGGAAGTTGTCGTCCAGCAGGCCCAGCAGGGCCTTGCAGGTCATGCTCTTGCCGCTGCCCGATTCCCCCAGGATGCCCAGGCATTCTCCCCTAGCCACGGAAAAGGAGACCCGGTCCACCAGCTGCACCAGACGTTTACCCTGCCGGAAATGCACGGACAGGTCCCTGACGGTGAGGATATCGTTCATTGGCGCACCGCCTTGGGGTCGAGGGCGTCGCGCAGGCAGTCGCCCAGCATGTTGAAGGCCCCTACCAGCACCACCACGGCGATGCCGGGGACGATCATCTGCTCGGGGTTGGAGACCATGACGTTCTTGGCTTCATTGAGCATGGCGCCCCATTCGGGCACAGGGGCCTGGACGCCCAGCCCGAGGAAGGAGAGGGTAGAGATGTTGAGGATGGCCCATCCCGTATCCAGCGAGGCCAGTACGGCCAGTTCAGCGGCGATGCAGGGAAGCATGTGCCGGGTGAGGATGTAGAAGTTTCCGGAACCGATGCTGCGGGAGAAAAGCACGAAGTTCATGCCCGTATACTTGATGGTCGCAGTCCGGATCATGCGGGCGTACCAGGCCCATTTGATAAAGATGCTGGCAATGACCACATTGCGGATGTCCACCCCCAGCAGGGCGACCACGGCCAGGATGATGATCTGACTGGGGAAGGAGAGCATGACGTCCACCACACGCATGATGACTTCATCCACCGTGCCGCGGAAGTAGCCTGCGGTGATGCCCATGATCACGCCCAGCCCGATGGTGCCCAGCATGGTCAGCAGAGAAAGAAAGAGCGTGGGCCGTATGCCGAAGAGCATGCGCGAGAACACGCAGCGCCCCAGATGGTCCGTGCCCAGGGGATATTGCCAGGAGGGGCTGTCGAATTTGTTGAGGATGTCGTTGGCATAGGGATCGTTGGGCGCCACCCACGGAGCAAAGATGCCCAGCAGGGCCGTGACCAGGACGATCCCCATGCACAGAAGGGCCATGGGATTCTTGAAAAGTTGTTGCAACATTTACGCTTTCCTTTCGCGCAGGCGCGGGTCGGCCACATACTGCAGGATGTCGAAGAACAGATTGAAGAAGACGAAAAGCACGCCTACCAGCAGCACATAGGCCTGGATGACCGGATAGTCGCGATTGAAGATGGAGGCGATGCACAGGCGCCCCACACCCGGCCAGGCGAACACGTTCTCCACCACGATGGTGCCGGCGATGAGCTGGGGGATGCTCATGCCGATGGCGGTCACGCAGGATTGCAGGGAGTTCTTCAGGATATGGCGCACGAGGATGCTGCGCTGCTTCAGGCCGCGGGCCTGGGCATAGAGCACATAATCCTCGCGCATGTTTTCCAGCATGTTGTTGCGGATCAGGCGGATATAGGTGGAGATGTAGCTCAGCGCCACGGTGAAGGCCGGCAGGATAAGGCTGGAAAAGCCCCCGTAGCCGCTGGTGGGCAGCAGGTCCAGCTTGATGCTGACGATCCAGATGAGCAGCAGGCCTACCCAGTAAACGGGCATGGCCGTGGTGGCAAAGACCACGCCGCGCATGATGCGGTCGAACCATGTGTCCTTGTAGACGGCGCTCAGGAAGCCGATGGGCAGGCTGAGCACGATGACGTAGACCAGCGAGAGCCCGGCCAGTTCCAGGGTGGCCGGCAGACAGCGGCCTATCTCGCCCAGCACCGTCCGGGCAGGATTGGTGTAGCTCACGCCCAGGTCGAAGTGCAGGCAATCCCAGAGCCAGTGGGCATAGCGCACCAGAAAGGGCTGATCCAGCCCCAGTTCGGCACGGGTCTGGGCGATGAGTTCTTCCGTGATAATGGGGGTCTGGCGGATGCGCAGGGCCACCTCGGCAGGGTCGGAAGGGATAAGGTTGATAAAGACGAAGCACAGGAAAGATATGCCCAGCAGCAGGGGCACGGTGGCCAGCAGGCGCATGATGATGTAGTTTTTCATGAGGCGATCCGGGCGGGAAAGGCGGGGAAGGGCCGGCCTGTGGCGGGATAGCCCTTCCCTGCGGGGACTTCCGTCCCGCTATTTCCCTTCAAAGTACATTCTGGTGAACGGCACTTCGTACTGGGTCTGGTTGAAGCCCACCCCCTTGAGGCGCTTGGTGAAGAGCGCCTTGTTGGTCTCGTAGGTCAGGGGGATGTAGATGGCATCCTCATGCAGATGGGTCAGGGCAAAGGTGAAAAGCTCCTGCCTGCGGACCGGATCGGTGGAGGACATGATCTCCGTGATGGCCGCATCGATCTGGGCCTTGTCGGGCAGGGAAAGCTGGGCGGCATAATCACCGTAGACGCGCTGGCGCATGGCGGCCATGGAAGATTGCGGGTCGTAAGGCATGCCCCAGCAGATGTTGAAGATCATGTCGAACAGGCCGTTCTTCATGTTGTCGCGATAGGACTGTTCTTCCTCGCCGCGCAGGCTCACCCTGATGCCGAGCTTGCCGTATTCATGCTGCAGGTATTCGGCGATGGTCTTTTCCGTCACGCTGTTGCTGTTGTAGAGCAGCCCCAGCTCCATGCGCTTGCCGTCCTTCTGGCGAATGCCGTCGGAGCCCGGCTTCCAGCCGGCCTCGTCCAGGATCCTGGCGGCCTTGACCATGTCATATTCGTAGGGTTTCAGATCGATGTCGCAATAGGGGACACTGCGGGCATACAGCGTATCCGCGGGAAGTTCGGTATTGTGGAACACCCCCTTGGCGATGGCGACACGGTTGGTGGCATGCTGCAGGGCCTTGCGGACATGGATGTCGGCAAGCACGGGATTCTGCCCGTTGAGGACGATGTGCCGGGTGGAGGTGGGGGCGGAAAGGGCAACGCCGAACCCTTTGCTGTCCTTGTATTTGTTCAGGGCATCGGCATCCAGCATGTTCTTGCCCCAGATCAGGTCGATCTCGCCTTTTTCCAGAGCCAGGATGCGGGTCTGGTTGTCGGGGATGACCTTGACCACCACACGCTTGATCTTGGGCTGTTCGCCCCAGTAGTTCTCGTTGGCCTCGAAAACGGCGTATTCGTCCGTGACGACCTTGGTCAGCTTGTAGGGCCCGGTTCCCACATAGGCCGTCACACCGTTCTTGGTGGATCCGTTTTTCATGGCCTTGGGCGAGATGATGGCAAAGGGACGGGTCACGCCCAGTTCCGTGAGCATGGGCCAGTACGGAGCCTTCATGAAGATGCGGAAGGTATGGGCATCAGGGGCATCCACCTTTTCCAGCAGATGCATCATCTCCAGCCAGGTATGACGGGCACGGTTTTCCAGGATGGCGTCGAAGTTTGCCTTGATGGCAAAAGCATCGCACGGGGTCCCGTCAGTGAAGGTCACGCCCTTGCGGATGTGGAAGGTGTAGACCTTGCCGTCGGGCGAGATGTCCCAGCTTTCGGCCAGGCAGGGCTTGTAACCGTCGGCCGTGATGTCCACCAGGGTCTCGAAGAGCATTTCCTGGGCATACATCTCACCGGCATACAGGTGTGGATTGAGATCACGGACATCCCGGTAGTTGACAAAATTCAGCGTATCGGTCGTGTCATTCGCGGCCCGGGCATCAAGGCCGGGAAAAAGGAATGTCCCTGCCAGGGCAAGAGAGAAGGCCAGCTTGCCGAATGTGGAATGAATGGTCATGCAGTCCGTCCTTTGTTATGGAATAAAAATTCATTTTCATTTCCAATTGACTCTATGCCATAACCTTCTGATGCCGCAAAATACTTTTTTCCCATTACCCGTGATAGGAAAGGGGAATCACAGCAGGGCGGAGCATGGGTATCCCAGGAGCCCTTCAGGCGCTGGGGCGAAGTAGAGTACGGACTGGCTGGAACCTGCGTGGATGCGAATGGGGGCAAAGACGAAGTACCTGATAGAGAAACATCCGCTAAGGATGCACACAGGCCTGGTATCGTGGGCTACTCCTGCAGCCGCAGGGTTCAGTCCGCGGCAGGAGAGCCGCCGTTTTCGGCCGTGTCTGCCGGTTTGCGCGGTGTATGATACAGGCGGGCCATGGCATAGACCGTTTTTTTGATCTCCTTGCGCAGCCAGTCAGGGGCCAGCACCTGGGCCCTGTCACCAAAGCCCAGTACCCAGGAAAGACACTCCGCTTCGTTATGCGCCTTGATATGCAGCGTGACGGAACCGTCGTCATGCATTTCGCAACGCTGGTCCCGGCTCCAGCGGCGTTCGGCGGCATAGGTGGCGGCCTCCGGGGCAAAGCGCACGCTGACCTCGAAAGGTTCTTCTTCCATTTCCATGATCCCCAGCGCCTCACCGGACGGTGCGGGGATGTCCGGCAGGGCGGCAGAGCTGCGCCCGGTGACGCTGCAGGCCGTGATGCGGTGCAGTGCCAGCAGGGTCGTATCGTCGAACAGGCGCTCCACCGGCCCGTCATCCGTGACCATATAGCCTTGCACGAACAGGCTCTCGCGATAGGCCAGCAGGCGCAGCGGCGCATACTGCCAGGTTTTTTCCTGCCGGTGCAGGGCGGCACGGTAGCTCACGGTACAGACGTTGCGCGTCTGCATGGCCTGGGTCAGACAGTCCAGCGTGGCAGCAAAGGGATCGTAGTCGATATGGCCCTTGCTCAGCCGACCGCCGATACCGCCGGGCGGCAGGCTTTCCGTGTCCGGCAGCAGGGCGGCCGCCTGGTACAGGCTGTCACGCATGACACGGTGCATGTCATCCGGCAGGAAGTGCAGCAGCAGTTCCCGGCAAAGGGCCAGCTGGCGCAGCCCTTCGGCATCGAGGCTCGTGCAGGGGCGGTGTCTGGGCCTGTCCAGGCTGTAGGCCACCTGGCGCCCCAGCTGATGCCGGACGATCTTGCCGAAATGGGAGCTTTCCAGCTGGTCGATGAGCCGGGTCACGGACTGCTTGGCGCAGTTGAGGAGCCGGGAAAGCTCCGTGAGCCGTACAGGCTGCGATGATGTCAGCAGCAGGGTGTAGAGCGAGAGCATCTTTTCCGCCGGGCGGCTCTCTGACCATTTCTTTCCCATAGGGGCCTCCTGTAACTGGGCTTGCCTCGTTTCGGGTGAAGTATTGTTGCCGGGAAGAAGAGGATTCCTTCCCGGCAGAGTGGATCATGCGGGACGGGGATCAGTCATCTCCCCACTCATCTTCCTCCTCGTCCCTGCGAAGTTCTTCCAGGTTTTCCCTGGCAGCCGCTCTGACGCCGGGATCAGTGTCGGCAAGGAGCCTCGTCAGGATGGCGGTATCCTTGGTCGTAGATTCCGCCAGCTCCATACGCACGGCCGGATCAGGGAAGGAAAGCAATGCTTCCAGAACGGCATGCCGTACTTCCTGGTTAGGGATGTTTTCCGCTTTCCTGGCAAGGGCGATGAGATCCGAGGAGGATGCCTGGAGCAGGGCAGGGAGTTCGTCCAGCCGCAGGCTCCGGAAGGCGCTGTAGTTCAAGTCCAGACCAAGCCTGAGCCGTTCGCTCACCGGGATGGCGATGGCACTAGGCAAGTCGGGATTGTCAGCCAGGGAGTCCCGGATGCGCATGTCAGGGTGCTGGCGCAGATACAGCCATAAGGCATCACGTTTGGCAGGAGACAGGCGCTGTTCTGAAAGATCTCCCTCCAGAAGTTCGATCCAGTAAACCAGATGACACAGCATGACGATATCATCGTCCTCGATGATGTCTTCTGCCTGTTTGTCCGTCAGGTCTCTGATGAAGACCCTCTCCGACAGCAGGGCACGCCGGATATTCGGGTCACCGGACTCCCAAAGGTGGTCCATATGTCCCGTCTCCAGGGCACGTGCACCGAGCAATTCCTTGGTCAGGGACGGGATACGGAGCTCCAGCAGGGCAGTAACAAGGTCCGGGTAGCTGGTCCGGCGTTTCAGGGCTCTGGCCAGTCCGAGCAAAAGGTCGTGGCCGATGGGGAATTCGGGACCGTTTTCATGCAGGCGCAGATACATCATGTCGTTCTCCTTGGTTGTGGTAACAGATGTTTTCATCAGGAAGGTCGGTGGCAGGGCCGCTCTTGTTCTCCTGTGCGGGAGAGGCTTCGCATCATAGAGATTCGGGAATCTGCCGGTCGTATCACAGTCAGGAAAAGATTCCGGGCTTTGCCCCGTACAGGAAAAGTCCGTTCTTACGGAGCATGGGAAACCGCCTGACAGGGGCAGTATGCAAGGTTATCGTTCCATAATATGAAGACTATGAGAAAAATATGTGTTGCTCACATGATATGTTGATTTTCTTGGTGGTGCTGGCTCGCAGAACAGGAGAGAGGGCCGCCGTACAGATACACATGGCGATAGCGGGCCTGTCGGAGGTTGCCAGCACTGCCCCCAGACGCTCCGGTCGCGCTGCGTCGTTATACGGAGAAGACAGTCTGTGGGAGGGTAGGCAGGCCGGCAGGCGCCATCCGTTGTGGAGTCTGGCCTGCGGCCCAGGGGGCGTTGCCCCATACCCGCCTCATGTCGCAGGGGAACAGCATTCCCACAGGAACAGGTTCTCCCGGGCAGCCGCGCAGACCCGCAGATCAGGATCTTCACTCAAGTCCATGAGGACAGTGTGAAAAAGTTGTCTGTCCTCGCTGAGCCGGAGTCCTATGCCGCCATGCCCGGCCAGCGCATGACGGACAAGAGGATCGGGGTGGCGGGCCAGATAGCGAATGACGTTTTTCCGCACACTGGGGTTTTCGATGCCTCCGATCTCGCGGCTGAGCTGGAGCAGCAAGGTATGCGCCGACTTGAAGAGCATCCCCAGATCGCTTTGTTGCAAGCGGCTGAAAGCTGTCGTGCAGAACGGCAAGTCCTGCCGGAAACGCTCGCTCACGGAAAAGGCGTAGTCCGGCGGCACATGGGGATTGCGGGCCAGTGCTTCACGCACACGCATGTCAGGATGTTCGCGCAGATGGCGCCATAACCTGTCGAATATGGAATCAGCCGAAGGCAGGAGGGAGCGCGCCTCTTCCCTCATGCTCAGGGCAAGCTGCCACAGCATGGGGATATCGTCGGCTTCCAGAATATCCTGCGCCTGTTCGGCATTCAGTTGCTGAATGAAGCGGCCTTGTCCCAGCAGGGCCCGGCGGACCTCCAGCCCTCCCGAGCGCCAAAGGCTGTCCATCTGTTCGCAGGAAAGGCTGCCTCCGGCTATGATGGTTTCGGTCAGGGAGGGGATCTTCAGGTCCAGCAGCGCAGCGGCCAGTTCCCGTTGGCATGGGTCAAGGGACGCCGCCAGCGCGGTCAGCTGCCTGTAGGTGAGGGGAAGATGTTTGCCGGACGCGGTGAGCTGCAAGGTCGCACTGTCCTCCGCGATCTGTGTGTCCCAGACGGTTTTGCATAACGATTCCTGCATGCCGTCCGGATAGGTCAGCCGGTCATCGGGAAAGAGTTCCGCCCTGTGTCGGCGCAGGGAAGGGGAGAGGGTTTGCGATGTTCCGGACAGCTCCAGACGGACGAGCGGATCTTTATGCTCCCGCACGCCCTGGAGGAAGGACCTGCGTACGCTGCTGTCGCTGATGTACTGCTCGAACGGGAGCGCTTCGAGCAGCCGCTGATAGGGAGCCTGGAGCAAAAGGGCCACGTCGTCCTGCCGCAGATCGCGAAAGGCCGTCCAGTTGAAAGGCAGATGCTGGCGTATCCTGTCGGCCAAAGGGATGCCAAATGCCGGGGGAAGGTCGTCATTGCCGGCCAGCGCTTCACGGATGCGCATGTCGGGGTGTTCGCGCAGATGCCGCCACAGCTTCTCGTGCGTGATCCGGGAAAGGCGATAGGGGGCGTGGGCTCTTCCCGGAAGGAGGGAGGCCAGTCGGCAGAGCAACGAGATATTCCCGGTCGTAAGGATATCCCGCGCCTGGCTTTCAGTCAGGCTGGTAAGGAAGCCGTCACAGTCGAGCAGGGCCTGCCGGATCTCCTGGGGGCCCTGTTGCCAGAGGAAGTCCCTGTGCCTGGTCTCCAGGCGGCAGGTGGCCATCAGGTTCAGGATCCGGGAAGGTGGGGCCTGCTCCAGCAAGAAGGACAACGGCTTCATGTAGGGCCGCCGCAGGTGTGTGCTGCGCGCCATACTGGACCGGGCAGGTTCTTCCATGAGGGGGTCCCGGCAATGTATCACATGCTGTCGCCGGCATTGCTCCTCCCCGGGGCAGCATGAGGGTATCCCGGTAGTGTTCCGCAAATATTTGAGGGGCTGAGACGCCATATCCATCCTCCTGTACAGACAGTCCGGCTTCGTGCAGGCACTGTTGGCAGCAGTATGGAGGCGCATCGTTCCAGATCGTGATGTCAGTGCCGAAAAAGTGGAAATGTCCCGGAAATACCCGCCATGCACAGGATGAGGGGAACTGACTGGCGGAGGAGGCATACGGAAGAAAGGCAGGTGAGCCAAGGGATCGCGGCATCCGGCAGACAAAAAAAGCGTACCGGTATCCGGTACGCCTTTCGTGTTTCGTGTGTTCTGAGGGGGACTGCTGCGTCTACTTCATTTCCTGATAGAATTCGTCCACAGCGGCCAGCACTTCCAGCGGGGGGTTCCAACCGATGAGCGTGGCCATGAAAAGGTTCAAAGCCATGCTGACGGGACTTTCGAAGACCGGCGAGAGATCACGCGGGCGTGCCCCCTTAAGGATGGCCTCCATCAGACCGGCGCTGAAGCGACCTTCTTCGGCCGTATTGGATTGCGCCACGCTCAGCAGGGCCCCGTGGATCACGTCCGGTGCGCCCAGCTGGGAAAAGGTGGGGACATGCGCATCGGCCAGCGGCTGCAGCACCCTGCGCATGGCACCGGCCTGCAGACCGACATTGTAAGTGAGGTAAACAGCCTCGGCCCCTTGGTCCACCAGTTTTTTATGGCAGGCCAGCAGGCGCTCCGAGGCCAGGTCCGTGTCCTGGATGTCGAAAGTATCGGTACAGCGCAGCAGGGTGATCCCCAGTTCCCTGGCGGCATCCTCGATCTCGTTGAGGGCGATGCTGCCGCGGCCGGCCGGGGTATCTTCGTAGGCGATGCCGAGCTTTTGGAAGGCGAAGATGTCATGGAAGAGCAGGACCTGGCGCTTGAAGCGGTCAGGCTCGATGGGGGCCACCAGATTGTCCCGCCCCGAATCTTCCACCGAGGGGATGATGCCCGCGTCCACCGCATTGGTCACGGACGAGACGATGACCGGAACAGGCAGATCCTGCGCGGCAAGATCCTGTCCGGCCCAGGTGCCGAAGGCTAGGACCATGTCCACGTCCTTCTTTTCCCGGATGCGGCGCAGGACCTCCTGGCGTACTTTTTCCCGCTGTTGGCTGTCCCAGTTCGCGGAGTAGAAACCGTCCGCCAGAAAGACAAGACGTTTGCCGCCTGCATGCTGGTGCAGCCATTCCCACATGCCGCGGGCTTCTTCGCTGTCCTTGGGCAGGGGCACATGCCCGTTCTCGATCAGTCCTCGTTCTTCCAGCCCCAGGGCCAGTCCCTGAAAGATACGCTGGTAATCGGAAAAGGGGCCGCCTTCCACATAGATCACCCGCCATATCTTTTCTTCGTCAGGATTGTCCTGTGCAGGGGCGGCAAAGGCGCAGTCCCGGAGCAGCAGGGGCAGGAGCAGCAGGCAGGCAAGCACAGGGGCAACATAGCGTGACGTCTTCATGAAACCTCCGAAAGGGGCGCCGTCTCCTGCTGGGGAGAGGCGGGCCGGGAGTCGGAAAGGGCTCGTCCCGGCAGACTATCGTGGATAAGGGTCTTGCGGATGTGGGGCATACGGCAGGTACGGGCCACGGCCCAATAGGACGGGATGAACCGGACATGTTCTCCCGGCACGGGAGCCTGCGGGCAGCCACTCAAGTCCAGGATGGCGTAATTGCCGCTGAAATCGGATATCCGCCAGTCCGGGCGGGCCAGGGACAGGCCCCGGACGTCCGTATGCAGACTGCCGCAGTCCACCAGTGCCCGGAGCCGTTTTCCCAGATCAGGGCAGTCGGCGTGCAGCCCCCGTCCGTTATGGACACTCTGTCGGGGCGGACGGATATCCCGTTCCGTCACTTCCAGCACCGTAGCCGACAGGCGGAAGATATCCTGCCGGAAGTCCCCGGCCAGCAGAGCTTCGTCCCGGTACATGTCCCGGCCAAGCAGCAGGGGATCCCCCATGCGGAATTCCATGATGCAGCCGGGCGGCAGATGCGGCCCATGCCCGTGACGGCGGGCGAACCAGTTCCAGAAGATACTCCCGCCCAGGCTGACCCGGTGCAGGGCATGCCCCAGCAGGGCGCCTGCCCGGGCCGCCAGGGCTTCGAGCAGGGCCATGTTCTCGTCGTCCGGGCATGTCCCGTACAGGCAGCCGAGATTGACGCCGATGCCCGCCACATGGGCGCCCGGGCCATGGGCCGCACGCTGCGATGCGGTCGCCACGGCCCGCAGCAGGGCGGGGGCATCTTCTTGCGGGATCCCTTCGCGCATGTCGCCTATATCCACCATGAGCAGGGCCTCGTGATGCAGGCCCGCGGCACGGGCAGCAGCATCCAGGGCCCGGAAGGTCGTCTCACAGGAAAAGGCGCTGCGTTCGAACAGGCGGACGACGTCATCCGCCCTGTCCGGGGGCGCCAGATTGATCAGGACGCGCCCTGTGCGTGCAGGCGGTTCCTGTCCGTACAGAAGATGCTCCGTCATGTCCGCGATGCCGTAGCGGGCATAGCCCTGCGTACGCAGGAAATCGACGACGTCCGGGTGGGAAGCCACCATCTTCAGTACCGGCAGGAAACGGAAGCCCCAGGCCTGTTCCTGGCGCCGCACAAGACGCAGATTATGGGCCAGGGCATCCAGATTTATCTCCAGTTCAGGCATGAGGCATCTCCAGGGGAAAAGGCGCAAGGAAGGGCAGGCTCCCGATGGGCGGGGCCTGTTGCAAAAGGCTGTCCAGCAGCAGCGGTCGCATCTCCTGAGCGGACAGGTCTTCATAATGATACGGCAGCGAGGCTGCCAGGGCATGATCGACCCGGCTGTGCCGCAGTGACTGCCACAGGGCAGGAGAAAGGCCGCCGGCCAGCCAGAGGTCCGCGGCGCCGGCTCCCCGGCCGGTCTGCCGCAACGGGCCGTCAGGGCAGGGCAGACGCAGGGGCAGCAGCCCCGTGCAGGGCGGACAGGGCCGGAATGCCCCGGCGATGCGCGTGGCCAGCCCGTCGGCACCGCAGTGCCGCAGAGCCGTACAGATGCCCTGGATCATGCGCGGCAGGTACGAGGTCTGGAAGATGCCTCCGGCACAGCGCAGGCCCCTGGCCGCCGTCACGGTGGCGAAATAAAGGAAAAGCGAGGGGAGGATGCGCTCTTCCGACAGGGCCCTGCCCAGAGTCCGGGCATCCAGCGGCAGGCGCCAGCCTGCATCCCGGACAGCCACCAGCGAGCGGAAATCACGGGCAGGCCGCAGGGCCAGGGCCCGGCCTTTGCCGTATACGCCCCAGAACAGGAAGGTGCCTCGCTGCAGGCCCTGCGCATCCCCGGTCCAGCAGGCCCGTTGCCCGTTGAGGGCATCCCAGATAGCAGCGGCCAGGGGCGGATGCAGGAGCAGGTGCCGGACAAGGCTGTCCGGCTGTTCCAGATCGGCCGTGATCAGGCGGCCGCACAGCCATTGCATGTCCAGCGAGACCAGCGGCGGGAGATCACAGCTTTTCGGGATGACCTGCTGCCACAGCAAGGCATTCATGAGGCTGGCCTGATCCCGGAATGTCTGCTGTCCCAGAACGCGGGGATGGCGGTAGACGGCCTGGACAAGACGGTCCAGAGCATGCGGCTCTTTCGGCTGGCCGGAAAGCTGCGAGGGCAGGGTGACCTCGGCGGCGGTGAACGCCGGGCGCACGCTGACGAGCCCATGCCGGTCCCTGCCCGGCAGGATGGGCAGTTTGCGACTGCGGAAACTCACCTCTTCCGGAGTGCCGCATCCCAGCAGGATGCCGCGAGGATACGCCACGTTGTTGGCCGGGACAGCGCCGCAGTTGAACAGGGGCACGGCGTGGCGGCAGCTCATGGCGAACAGCAAATCGCCCTGGAAGAATTCCGGGTGGAAATCCACACCGTGATGGTTGGCCGTAAGTGCATGGAGATCGCTCTCCAGTTCACGGCGCAGGGCCTGCCCCAGATCAGGCGAATACAGCCGGGCGCAGGTCGCGGCGGCCAGTTCCACAAGGTCGTCAGCGGCTTGCGGCGGCCTGGGCAGGGCGGCGTCCGCGCCAAAGCCTGCCGCATAGTCCGCCAGTGTCTGCGCTCCTGCCTGTTCGAAGGCCGCCAATGCCTCCGGGCAACGGCTGCGGATCCAGTCCCGGGCGGAGGTCATGCTCTGTCTCCCGAATGGCGGGTCGGGCGGACCAGTAACAGGAAAAGAAGGGAAATGGCCACCAGGATGATGCCTGCCCAGCGGGCGGCGTCATCCACGCTCATGATGGCCATGACAGCCCCCACGCAGACCGGGCCGATGACCTGCCCCACGCGTTGCAGGGCATCCAGCAGGCTCATGGCCTGATCCACACCGATGGCCCGGGCGATGTCCAGTTCCAGCAGGAATTCGCTCTGGGCCGGGATGTTGAGACCGGTGGCCAGTCCCAGCAGGATGGAGCCCGCCACCGAAGCCGGCAGGGGAGGAAGGAAACAGAAACAGGCCACGGACAGGGCCGAGAGGATGCCAGCCCAGAAAAGGAGCGGGCCTTTGCGCAGGCTGTTGCCGACCAGACGGGCGAAAAGGGGACCGCTGTAGATGACGATGAGGCAGTTGAGCATGTAGATGCGTCCGATGTTGGACTGGGCCACATCGGCCTGCTTGAGGAAGACAGGCAAAAAGTAGTTGAGGAAACCCACGCAGAGCAGGGCCGAGGGCAGCAGAGCCAGCAGGATGAAAGCCAGGAAGTGGCGGTCCGCCAGCAGGCGGCGGATCTGCGGCAGCGTCAGTCTGGCGGCCGGGGCTTCTTCCCGGACGTCTTCCTGCTTTTCCTGTCCGCGCAGCAGACGCAGGGGCACCAGGGCCAGACAGGCCAGGATGACGGCGGAGATGGCGAAAACGGGACCGTAGCCCAGACGTTCGGCCAGCATGGCCCCCAGGGCGCTGCCGCACAGGGATCCGGCATAGACACCGGCAAACATGTCGGCCAGTTTGCCGTCCCGCACCGTGTAGGCCTGGGCAGTGAGCAGGGAAAGGCCGTAGCCCAGTCCCACCAGCGCCCGGGCGGCGATGAAAAGCCAGGGGGTCCAGGCCAGCATGGAGGCCAGATAGCCCAGGGCCATACAGATGATGCCCGTCATGAGGGGCGGCCGGGCCCCTTTGCGCTTCATCCATGTCCCGGCGATGAGCACGCTGAGGCCGGTCATGCCCATTTCTGCGGAGATGGGCAGGCCCAGCAGTACGTCGCGCGGGAGTATGCTCGTGGTGGTGAGTTCGGCCATGCGCAGGGGGATGAAGGAAATGGTCATGTCCATGGCCAGGATGAAGACGAACATCAGCGGGCGGAACAGGGCGCTGCGGTGAGCGTGGGATTGCGTCGTCCCCTGCAGGCGGGCTTCCAGACTGCGGGAGAGCAGCAGGAACATCTCCACCATGAAGATGAGGGAGATGGCCACCAGGGTCAGGATGTCCAGCCCGTTGGCGATCAGGCGCTCCAGCCAGGGACCGCGCGTGAGGGTGGCCCGCAGTTTCCATCCCTGCTCCGGCGAATCCCCGCTGACGGAAAAGGCCGAGGCCAGCTCCAGCAGGGGGAATTCCTCGCCGGGCGGCAAAAGTTCGGGAAGGGGGCCGGAAGCGTGGCTCGATGCGAATACTTTGCCGGAAGGCGCCAGGACCTCCAGGACAAGATCGTCACCGTGGGCGGTGGCGGCCCGGGTCAGATAGGCGGACAGGCGGCTGGTATCGTCCAGGGAGACACCTACCAGCAGCAGGCGGTTGAGGTCCTCGGTCAGGATGGCGCCGGTATGCGCGGCATCGTTCCTGAGCCCCTGCGTATATTGCCGGCTGACGGCATGCAGGGCCAGGGCCCCATTGCCCAGCATGAGCAGCAGGAAAATGGCGATGCACAGATTGCGGGGCATGCCTCCGGAACGGCGCAGGCCGAGGCAGAGGGACAAAAGCAGTATCCCTGCCAGTGCCAGCCCGCCCTGAAAGAGCAGCTGCTGCCGGAAAAGGTCCCTGAGTGTGGCATCCAGATTGCGGGAAGGCATCCAGACCGCGATATGGCCCACGATGTGCTCGTCCCGGTCCGCGACGGGGGCCAGCAGCAGTTCTCCGTCCTTCAGGGAAAGGACAGCCTCTGTTCCCGTTTTCGGCAGGCGGTCGCTGATGTCCGGCAAAAGCGGGAAGCGCCCCCAGTGATGCAGGGCCATGCCCCGGGCATCCAGTACGGCCAGCGGCATGTCGGCAGCCTGGCCCACACTGGCCAGCAGACGGTCGACATTGTGGTAGGTCTCCAGCTTTTTGCCAAAGCGGATCCCTATGGCCATGCGGCTTTTCAGGGCCGTGGCCGCCACACTGGCCGAGGCCTGCGTCCCTTCCCGTGTGGCCGTACGCAGGGAGGAATAGAGCAGGGCATCATACAGCAGCAGGCTGCACAGGAGGATGGCGATCCATCCGGCCAGGATGCGGCCCAAGGGCGCGCGCTGGTCCATCGAAGAGCAAGACATGATCATGAGGATGTCCGGGGAGAGGCAGGTTGGGCCACGCTCACGCTGTGCGTGCGGCAGAAGGCCAGCATGGTGATGTCGTCAGATTGGGGCTCTTCTCCCCGGAAGCGGACAAGCTCCGAGAAGATGAGCGTCAGCAGTTCCCGGGGCGAGGCCCCGCGATGGGCGGCCAGGAAATCCTGCAAGCGGGCCTCGCCGTACAGTTCCTTGCCGCTGTTCATGGCTTCGGTCACCCCGTCGGTAAAGATCAGGCAGGTCTCCTGTTCCTTGAGGGTATCCGTGAACAGCGTGTATTCCATGTCCGGCATGACGCCCACCAGCGGGCCGCTCAGCTTGTCCAGCATGCGGGGCGGGGCATCCGAGGCCGCATCGATGATGTAGGGCGGGCAGTGGCCGCCGTTGGCGTAGCTCAGTTCACCACTTTGAGGGTCATACAGGGCCAGGAAAAGGGTCACGAACATGTTGCCCGGGTTGTGGGCCTCGAGCATGGCGTTGACCTGCGACATGGCGGCCGCCGGATCGAGCCCGGAGCCGAGGGCGTACCGTACGAGCGTGACGGTCATGGACATGAACAGGGCCGCCGGGACCCCTTTGCCGGACACGTCTCCCAGGACAAGGGCCCGCCGCCCGTCGCTGGTGACGAAAAAGTCGTACATGTCGCCGCCCACTTCCTTGGCGGGATCCAGAAAGGCCGAGGCCCGGAAACCGCACACTTCGGGAGCACCGTCCGGGGGCGGGAGGATGCCCATCTGGATCTCGCGTGCGGCGGAAAGCTCGCCCTCCATGCGTTCCTTGCTGGCGGTGGCCTCCATCAGATTGCGGATGTTGGTGGCAAGGGCCCCGCCCAGATGGGCATAGGCCCGGGCCAGCTGGCCCAGCTCGTCGCGACGTTCCAGCGGCAGCCCCCGGCTGAGGAGGGGTTCGAGCCGGTCAAGGGCATCGGGGGCGGCAAAATCCACTTCGGCCAGCTGACGGGTCTTGCGGGTCAGCAGTTTCAGGGGACGCAGCGTCCTGATGAGCATGAGCAGGGCCGCCAGAGCCACCAGCAGCATGATGGGCAGGCTCACGGCCAGCAGGCTGGCCAGCAGACTGTCGGAAGGTTCCTGTATCTCGTCCAGGGGGGCCGTCAGGGCCACATACCAGCCAAAGGCCCGGATGCTGCCCAGCAGGCAGAGCATATCGCCCTGTGCCGACGGCAGGATGACCTTGGCCATGCCCGTCTGGCGGGCTTCTGCCCGGGCCGCGTCGAGGCCGTCAGGAAGAAGGCCGTCACCACCGGAGACCAGGATATGCCCGTCACCATCCAGCAGAGCCACGAGCCCGCCGGGATAAAGGGACATCTCCCTGAATTTTTCCCGCGTGTCCTCCAGCAGCTGCGTCTGGGCCCGGACAGCCATCTTTTCCAGATCGTCCAGGGGGATCATGGAGACCAGGATCTCCCGTGACGGTCTGTGGCCGTCCAATGGCAGGAAGTAGGTCAGCACGGGGCGATAGGTGCCGGATGGGACCATGCGGCCTTCATTGGTGGCCACGAGACGGGGCAGGTCAAAAACGGCAAAATCACCATCCCGGGACAGCTGTTTGAGCAGGCGCTGCACGGGCCGCTGTTTGGCATCCCGCAGACTGGACGACAGGCCCAGAAGACTCGTCTGGCCGCTACGGAGTTTTTCCGTATCCAGGATCTCCATGCGGATACTGTCGACGTCATCCACCAGAGCGATACTGGCGGCATCCATGGCGGACAGCAGGGGTTGCAGGACGAGGTGGGCCTGCCCGCTGCCCGCGGGATGCTGCGGGGCCAGGGCCCGCAGCAGGGCTTGGACGCGGGCGGAGGTGTCCCGCAGCTGTGCCTTGCGCAAGAGGACGGAGCGTACCTTGGCGGCCAGATGGTTGAGGGTGGCCGTATTGAGTCGTTCCTCTTCCACCAACAGCAGGGTGGCGAAATTTTTTTCTTCCATCCCGATCATGGTCTCCCCGACCCGCTGCCAGGTCAGGTAAAGGACCAGCGCAACGGTGAGGGCCACGGAACAGACCACCAGCAGGGCCAGCCGCAATCTCAGGCTTGCGTTCATGCCTCCTCCCCGTCATGGCCGTGGGTCGTCTTGTCGAGGCGCAGCAGCTTTTTGCGCAGGCCTTCCCGGGTGATGCCGAGCAGTTCTGCCGCCCGGCTCTTGTTGCCCTGGCAGGCGTCGAGGGCCCGCTGTACCAGCAGGCGCTCCGCCTGTTCCAGATTGAATGTCGTCTGGAGGTCCGACAGCGGTTCCCGGGGGGCGGTGGCGCTTGTCTTTATACAGCCGTGGCGCGCCAGGGCTGCCAGCAGTTTGGGAGAAAGATCCGACGGCCGGATGACCGTATCCACGGTAAGGGCCGCTGCCCGTTCCATCTCGTTGCTCAGTTCGCGCACATTGCCGGGCCAGTCGTAGGCCAGCAGGCACTGCTGGGTGGCCGGGGCCAGGGTCAGGGCAGCGCGTTCCATATTGTGCGCATGCTGGGCCAGCAGATGCCGGGCCAGCAGCAGGATGTCGTCGCCCCGTTCGCGCAGGGGAGGGAGCGTCAGCTCGGCCACATTGAGGCGGTAGTACAGGTCTTCCCGGAAGCGCCCCCGGGCCACGGCCTGCCGCAGGTCCACATTGGTGGCCGCGATGACCTTGATGTCCACGGGCACGGGCCGGGCGCTGCCCACGCGCAGGACTTCCCGTTCCTCGAGCACGCGCAGCAGCTTGGCCTGATTGGGCAGGGACATGTCCGCCAGTTCGTCAAGGAAGAGCGTCCCGCCCGAAGCTTCTTCCACCAGGCCGCGGCGGGCGCTGACGCCGGTGGCCACGCCCTTTTCGATGCCGAACATCTCGCTTTCGAACAGGGAGTCGGGGATGGCCGTACAGTTGACGGCCACGAAGGGGGCATCACGCCTGGGGGAGTGGTAATGGATGGTCTTGGCGAAGATCTCCTTGCCCGTGCCGGAAGGCCCCAGGATCAGAGTATTGATGGGCCGCCGGGCGATGGCCAGGGCCTGGGCCACCACCTGACGCATGGCCGGGCAGCGGCCGATGATGCGGCGGACGTTGTATTCCTTTTGCAGGGTCTCCACCACCTGCCGGTTCTCCTCGTGCATGCGCAGACGGCTTTTTTCCAGCTCCTGCGAAAGCTGTTCCACCTTTTCCAGCAGTTCCGCCCGGTGGAATTCACGGGCTTCCACCTTGACGATCATCATGCCGAAGGCCTCGGCCAGACGTTCCAGCTCCGGCGAGGAGCTGCCTTCCCGGGTCAGGGCGAACAGGGCATCCTCGTCCGCGGGACGACCCCAGGCAAGGTCGTCGCACAGGCGTATCAGCAGGGCAAGGGTTCGGGCGTTCTTTTCGTGCATGGCTTATCCTTGGCGCAGGGATTGCACCCAGCGCAGCACTTCCGCCACGGGGCCGATGAGGTCCTGGGGGATATAGGCGTTTTCCGTGCCTTGCTCGTACAGGCTGCGTGCCAGCGGCACGTTGCGCATGATGGGGATGCCCTCTTCCCGGGCGGTCTCGATCATGCGCTGGGCCAGCACGCCCTGGCCCTTGGCCAGGATGACGGGCAGGGGGGTCCTGTCTTTTTCATAGTCCAGAGCCACGGCAAAATGGGTGGGGTTGGTCACAAGCACCTTCGCTTTCCTGACGTTGGCGATCTGGTTCTGGGCGATCATCTCCTGGTGCAGCTGCTTGCGCTTGCCCTTGATGAGCGGATCGCCCTCGCTTTCCTTGAATTCCCGTTTGACTTCTTCCTTGCTCATCATGTGCTGCTTGTTGAACTGCCACTTCTGGAAGCACCAGTCCGCGGCGGCGATAACGCAGAACACGCCCGCCGAAACAAGGACAAGGTCACCGCAAACGGAACCGAGAAGGCGCCACATGTCGCCGATGTCGCCCTGCGGGATGCGGAACAGCTGCGGCATGTAGTCGGAAAAAATGACGTACACACTGATGCCCAGGATCAGCACCTTGATGATGTTCTTGAGGAACTCCACCAGGTTCTTGAGGGAAAAGACCTGCTTGAACCATTTGTTCATGCTCAGGTTTTCCAGCTTGGGCATGGCGGCCTGTACGGAAAACAGCACCCCCACCTGCATCATGTTGGCACAAAGGGCCACGACCATGACCATGCCGATGAGCGGCAGGGCCACACGCAGGGCGCAGAGCAGGGTGGACGTGACGGCCAGGGGCAGGGCCTCCTCGAACGGCCTGTCCATGAGCAGCATGGGGGCCTCGCCCATGGCCAGCAAGGTATTGAGCATGTCGGAAGACATGGCCAGCAGATAGACGGCCACCGCCATGACGGTCAGGGCCGAAGGCACGTCCTGGCTTTTGGCGACCTGCCCTTTTTCCCGGGACTCCCGCAGGCGTTTTGGGGTCGGTTGTTCTGTTTTTTCGCTGCTCATAGGCTCAAAGTCTCCCGCGCTCCGCGGCTGCCGTCATGGCCTGCGGGCATGGCGGCATCATTCCCCTCCCGGCAGGAGATTATTCAGCTTGAGGATGGATTCCCGTGTAAAATCAAAAAGTTCCGGTGCATGCGACAGCAGCAGTCCAAAATAGAAGCACAGCAGGAAAGCCGCGATGCCGCACTTGATGGGCATGGCCAGCACATACACGTTGAGCTGGGACGCAAAACGGTTGATCAGGCCCAGGGCCACGTCGGTCAAAAGACAGGCTGCCGCGATGGGCCCGGCCAGCAGCAGCATGTGCCCCATGAGCCAGCCGACCTTTTCCGCAAAATACAGGGGCGCTCCCTGGGGCACATCCAGGGGCAGGAGCTGCGTCACCGGCCAGATGCCGTAACTGGCGTACACCAGCCCCACGAAGGCCAGGAACGCCCCGGAAGTATAAAAAATGTAGACCAGGCTCTGGAACAGCAGCTGGCCCAGAGGGCTGCTCTGGTCGCCGGAAAGGATGTCCGTTCCTTCGGCCATGCTGGCCCCGCGCTGGTTGTCCATGAAAAAACCGGCACTTTGCACGGTCCAGAAGACGATGCCCGCAAGAAAGCCAATCATCAGGCCGAGCACGGCCTCCTTGAGCAGGAGCAGGGCCAGCTTGCCGCCCACCGCCAGGGAGAGCGCTGCGGAAAGCGTGATCTCGTCGGTCAGGTGGCTGACGATGACGGGATGCAGGGGCAGGTACAGGGCCAGCACCAGCAGCAGACGTATCTGGCCCGTCACCACCGCAGAGCCCAGGAAGGGCGCCACCGTGACCAGGGCGAAGAGCCGCGGCATGCCCAGCAGCAAGGCCGTGAGGTGCCCGTAGACCCCGAGTTCCTGCAAAAATTGCGAAAAATCCATGCGTGTCCTGTCCGTGGCGTATCCTGGGGGCACCCCTTCCGTCAGCCGTATCCGGGCCTGCCGTTCAGAGCAGGTAGAAGCGGTTGAAGATGTCCTCGCTGTACCGCAATATCTCGCCGCTCAGCCATTTGCCCATAAGGAAGAGCGTCAGGCCCACGGCCAGCAGCTTGACGCCGAAGGCCAGGGTCTGTTCCTGCAGCTGGGTGATGGCCTGGATGAGGCTGAGCACGATGCCCACCACCGAAGCCACGATGATGGGCGGCAGGGACAGGATCATGACCAGGTACAGGGCCTTGACGGCGTAATCGATGGCAAGTTCCATGCCTAGCTCCTAGAGGCGGATCCGGTTCATGGGCTGGACGCTGATCTCGGGGGTGAGCTCCTGGTAGGAGACCACTGGCAGGCGGTAATGCTCCCCTTCGATAAGGCGGCGCACATAGCGCCGGATGTCCATGCTGGCCAGAAGGACGGGCATCTGGACATGCTTGCGGTAATCGCCCGCCGCTGCTCCCACGGCCGCGATGAAGCGGCGCGAGGTGTCGGGATCCAGCGCCAGGAAGGCCCCGGCCGAGGTCTGGCGGATGGCCTTGCGGATGGTCTCTTCCACCGAGGGATCCATAAGGATGGCCGGCAGCATGTTCTGGCCCCGTGAATACATGTAGCTGATCTGGCGCTTGAGGGCCCCGCGCACGTATTCGGTCAGCATGACGGTATCTTTTTCCTTGGGGCTCCATTCGATGATGGCCTCGAGGATGTTCCGCAGGTCGCGGATGGAGACCTGTTCCTGGGCCAGACGCTGGAAGATCTCCGCGATGCGCTGCACGGGCAGCAGACGGGTGGCCTCGCGCACCAGGTCCGGGGCGCGTTCTTCCATGCGGTCCAGCAGGTATTTTGTCTCCTGCATGCCGATGAAGCTGGAGGCATGCCGTGCCAGGATCAGGGAAAGGTGATAGGCCAGGATGCGCGAGTGGGTCATACAGGAGAGTCCGGCCTGCTCCAGCAGGGCCTGTTTTTCCGCCGGGATCCACAGGCTTTCCACATCGGGCAGGAAGTTCTCTCCGCGCCGCACGTCCAGGCCGAGCATGCGCAGGGTGTCCTCGCTTTCGCGTGCCAGCACCATGCCCTGTTCCAGATGCCCGCGCGACATGGGGATCTCGTTGACCTGGAGCTCGTAGGTCAGGCCCGACAGGGACGAGGACACGCGCAGGTTGATGCCCGGGAAGGGCACGCCAAGGTCGAAATACAGCGCACGGCGCAGTGCGGAGAGCTCGTCGTTGAGGTTGTCGTAGTCCAGGGACGCCGCCAGGCCCTCCGAAATGTCGAGGATGATGGGGACCGTGGGGGCAAAGTCGTCCTGGGGACCGGAGGGCCGCCCCTTGCGTTCCTTGCGGGTGGCGGACTTGAGGGACTGGTTGAGCTCCTTGCGGGCATCCCGGGGCGCGGGGGCGGAACGTATCCTGTCCAGGATGTAGCCGAGCCCGGCGATGGCGAAGGCCAGGGCGAACAGCTGCGGCTTGGGGAAACCGGGGATGAGGGCGAACAGGAAGATCAGCCCGCCCGCCATGAGCAGGGCCTTGGGCTGGGCGAAGAACTGGCCGCCGATCTGCGCGCCCACATCTTCCTGGGTATCGCCGGAACGGGTGATGAGGATACCGGCCGAGATGGCGATGATGAGCGAGGGGATCTGGGAGACGAGGCCGTCACCGATGGTCAGGATGCCGTAGATCTCCAGGGCTTCCCCGGCAGAGATGCCGTGCTGGGTGATGCCGATGACGGTACCGCCCACGATGTTTACCACGGCCACGATCATGCCGGCGATACTGTCGCCCTTGACGAACTTCATGGCGCCGTCCATGGCGCCGAACATCTTGCTTTCCTGGCTGATGACATCGCGGCGGCGCTGGGCCTCTTCCATGTCGATGACCCCGGCGCGCATGTCCGCGTCGATGGACATCTGTTTGCCGGGCATGGCGTCCAGGGTGAAGCGCGCGCCCACTTCGGCCACGCGTTCGGCACCCTTGGCGATGACCAGGAACTGCACGATGGTCAGGATCAGGAAGACCACGGCACCAACGACGAAATTGCCGCCCAGGGCGAACTCGCCGAAGGTCTGGATGATCTCGCCGGCGTCGGCGTTGAGCAGGATCAGGCGGGTGGTGGTGATGTTCAGGCCCACGCGGAACAGCGTGGTGAACAGCAGCATGGTGGGGAAGGAAGAAAACTCCAGCGGTGTCCTGACATACATGGTCATCATCATGATGGCGAAGGACAGGGCCAGGTTGGCGCCGATGAGCGTGTCCACCAGGGCCGTGGGCAGGGGCATGATCATCAGGGCGATGACGGCCACCAGCAGGCCCACCAGGGCCAGGTCACTGTGGCGCGTGGTCAGGGAGACGATGTTGCGTGCGTCGGAGAACAGGCTCACAGGCGGCTTCCCCCTGCGGCAAGATAGGCATTGAGGGCATTGCGGGCCTCGTCGGGGCGCTGCGCCTGCCACAGGGCACGGGCTCTGAGCAGATGCAGCACGGCATCACGGGAGGCCAGCGGTCCGCCCGCCAGGACGAGGTCCAGCTGTTCCAGGGCGCGCTCGGGATCGCCCAGCTCCAGCCAGGCCACGGCAAGGCAGCGCCGGGCCCAGAGGTCGGCGGGATCCAGGGCGAGCAGGGCCAGGGCCAGCTTGCGGGCACGCTGGAACTGCCCCATGCGCAGAAAAAGATGGCCCAGCACCTGCAGGGCACGGCCCTGGCCGGTGGTGAGCGGGGAGGTGGCCTCCGCCATGCTAGCCTCCTACCATCAGGCCGGTATAGGCCCGGAGCAATTCGGTATTCTCCAGCAGCGGCGCCAGCTCGTCACGCACGAAAGCCCGCACGGCGGGCTTGTCGCTGTCCCTGAGGGCCGTCAGGGCGCCCTGCAGCTCCATATGGAAAAGTTCGGGCTGGAGGAGGGAGCCGTCGCCCACGGGCGGACAAAGGGCCGCCTCCAGCTGCTGGGCTGCCTTGCGGCTGTTGTACAGCTCATCCAGACCGGCTTCACGCATGGCGCTGGAGGCCAGCGGGCGGGCATCAGGCAGGTGCCCCGCCGTCCCGGGGTCCATGATGTTCTGTATCCCCAGTCCGGGATCCAGCAGGTTGATGGAGGATGCTGCCATGATCAGGCTCCCTGTAGATGGTTCATGACGCGGGCCAGCTCCATGACGGCCTCTTCCAGCAGGGCGGCCGTGGTCTGCCGTTCGGGCAGACGGGTCAGGAGGATCAGGGTATCTCCTTTCATGCCGGCGGTCAGGGAAAAAGCGTGTGCATGCCGGTAATGGCACAGGGCCAGGGCCCGTTCGGGCAACGTGCTGTCATGCGGGGGGAAGGGACGGGCCAGATAGACCAGCAACTCCTCCCGGCCATGCCGTTGCTGCTTCTCGAAATACAGGCGCCCCATGCCGCTGACATCAAGAGCCACCAGCCCCTGCGGTGAAAAGGCCAGCCCGGGCAGGCCCATGCGCATGCCGAAAGCGTTCAGTTCGTGGTCCAGCATAAGATCTCCGCGTATGTCTTGGACAAAGGCTTATCCCTGTTCCGCCAGCCAGGCGTCTTCCTCGGCGATGGCGGCGTCCACGGCATCCTGGACGGCATCCAGCACCTTCATGCGGCCCTCGTTGCCGTCGAACAGGGACGGGGCGAAGGAACGCGTAGTGTTGAGCAGCTCCTGAAGGAAAAGCACCTTGCGCTCGATGTCCGGGGCACCGGCTTCCTCGGCCAGGCGGCTGATGCGGCTGCCGCTGATGTAGCGCTCCTTGCGCAGGTCCAGCACCTTGCCCAGCAGGGCCATATCGTCCAGCGGGCAGTGCCGGATCCCGTGGACGCTGCTCCAGCGTTCCAGCAGGCGGGCGCACAGGCTGCGGGCGCTTTGCAGCTGCCGCAGCTCGCCCAGACTGCCGTTGACGTGCTCCAGATGGCTGGTCTCCATGCTGGGCATATCGGCCGCAAGGTCGCTGCCCAGTGCCTTGTAGAGGAAGTCCAGCGCGGCATCGAAATCCTTGCCGTACGTCTTCTGGATGTGGTCGTAGAGACTGTTGACGTCTTCAAAATGGCAGACAACTTCCCGATAGAAGCTCCCCAGCACGCCGGCATCGCCCAGGCCTTCGAAGCCCCGGGCATTGAGCGCGCCGTTGATCCCGGCCCGTATGGCGGGGCCTTCCGTACGTTCCAGCTCCTCCAGGGCTTCGTTCAGGACGCGCAGGGTCTCCGGCGGGGTGTCGGAGGCAGCGGAAAGCTCGTCATGGATGTCCTTGAGGGCGGCCCATGCCTCGGACGGGTCGGGGAAGAAACGGCGCAACTGGCGCAGGGCTTCTTCCTTTTCGGTCCGGGAGTCCAGAAATCCCTTGAGTTCTTTTGTCTTCTGGACTTCGCGGGCGCCACGCATCATCTCCTGATACTTCTTGATGCGTTCTTCCATGGCCTCGTTGATCTCGTCCCGTTCCTTGCGTTCCTCCAGTTCGAAATCATCCGTGGTGTCTGCTGCAAAGGTCAGTTCTTCGGCAGCCTCGGCCAGCAGGGAAAGAGGAGATTCCACCACGGTGGCCGTATTGCCGAACAGCGAACCGGTGACCGCGGAGGAGGCCGTCGTATCGCGGGACGTGGGCTGCACCTGGGAGTGCTGGATGGAAAAATCGATGCTCATGGCGAACTGCGCCTCCCGATCCCGTAAAAAAATGTTGGCAACACGATATGCTATATGCCAGAATCATGCCACATGTTTCTGGTAGCATGAGCCTGTAGCAACAGCAAGGGCGGCCCCTGCGGAATCTGGCGGCTTGTCTGAAAAAACGCCCTGTTTGGGAGGCTGCTGAGGGAACTTGGTTGTTGACTGGAAAAAGACGAGATAGCAAAAAAGTTGGCACTTTGGCGCTACCGAAGAGATTTTTAATGTCTTTTTAGCCTGATACAAACATGGCACGTTTTATGCTTTGCAAGTTGCAACACTGTAAACACAAAAGGAGCTTGGTTATGTCGTTTACGGAACAGGATATGAAGAAGCAGATGGAAGATTTTGCCGCCCTTCGTGAAGAGTTCTCCCGTCTGGAAAGCCAGGAAAAAGCCATGCGCAAGCAGCTCGGCCTGCCGGAACAGGGAAAGACGGATCCGGCTTCTCTGACCCCCGAACTGCGCAAGATGGTCGAAGAGGCCGAGGCCGAAGCCCGTCGTGCCGGTGAAGCCCGTGCCGCCCAGGCCCGTATTGCCGCCAGACCGGCTGCTGCCGGCGGCATCCCCGGAGGCGGCCGCCGGAACATCGTCCGTCTGTAAGCGGACAGGCCGCAGGTCTTGCACTGCCAGTGCCAAAAGGTGATTTTTTATTTTTTCAACAGGGTATCATAATTAAGGAATACATATGAGTCAGGTCGATCTCAACAATGTCTCTGCAACCTCTTCCCTTGGCGAGCTGGGCCCCACCACGAGCCTGCAGCTGATGTTCGCCAAATTGCAGCTGGAACTGGCCGAAACCGCCAAGACCCAGGCCATGGACAAGATGGACGCCATCGCCAAGGTGCAGGACGAACAGAAACTCGTTTCCCAGCTTCTCAACGAAGCCCGCCAGGCCAAGGCCGATGCCAACTCCGGTATCGCCGCAGGCACGCAGTCCGAGACCTACTCCAACGGGACGACGGAAAAGAACACCAAGAACTGTACCCTGATGTCCAAGGAAATGGTGGACTACATGGATGCGCACGGCCTGGCCTACGACAAGACCGGCGGCGACTACAATCACAGCTCTGATGAATGGGACGTGGCCATCACGGCTCTGGAAAGCCGCCTGGAAGAGCTGGGCACCAATACCCAGCAGGAGATGGTTTACGTCCAGGACTACATGGGCCAGTACAACTCCTATTTGCAGGGCGCCAATACCCAGATCGCCAACTCCAACCAGACCCTTACCAATCTGGCCCGTGGCCAATAAGCTGCGGCCGACATAAGGATAGTGATATGAGCCAGGTCAATTTTTCCTCGACGTCTTCTGTTTCGTTCGGTGAACTGGGCCCCACCACGAGCCTGCAGCTGATGTTCGCCAAGCTGCAGCTGGAACTGGCCCAGACCGCCAAGACCCAGGCCATGGACAAGATGGATGCCATCGCTTCGGCGCAGGACGAGCAGAAGCTGGTCTCCCAGCTGCTCAACGAGGCCCGTCAGGCCAAGGCCGATGCCAACTCCGGTGTGGGCAATGATAAGGAAAAGACCCAGACCTATGAGCTCCCCAAGAAGGACGCCAACGGCAATGAAGTACATGATGCCCAGGGGAACGTGGTCTATGAAACGGTCACCGAGACCGTGCCCAAGGGCAACAATGCGACTTTCATGAGCCAGGAGATGGTGGACTACATGGATGCGCACGGCCTGGCCTATGACAAGACCGGCAACAACCATTCGCACAGCGCCGACGAATGGGACGTGGCCATCACGGCTCTGGAAAGCCGCCTGGAAGAACTGGGCACCAACACCCAGCAGGAGATGGTCTACGTCCAGGACTACATGGGCCAGTACAACTCCTATCTGCAGGGCGCCAACACCCAGATCGCCAACTCCAACCAGACCCTCACCAATCTGGCCCGTGGCCAGTAGCCGTCAGACAGGCAGACGGCATCCACCCCAAGGAGCGAGTATGAGTCAGATCACCGAACAGGAAAAAGACATCCAGTCCGCCCTGCTGGACATGGCCAAGGCGGCGGGGTTCACGGAAAAGGAATTCCACACCATCCAGGCCGCCCTGGAAAAGGGGGCCACCCTGGCCGATGTGTTCAACATCAGCAAGGATACTCTGGAATCCGGCTATGCCTATGCCTACAATCTGTACAAGGCGGGCAACTACAAGGATGCCGAAAGCATGTTCCGCGGCCTGTGCATGTATGATGGCGACGATCCCCGTTACTGGATGGGTCTGGCCGGTTGCCTGCAGGCCCGGGAAGCCTGGCAGCAGGCCATTGATACCTACGGCATGGCCGGTGTGGCCGGCGGCCTCAAGGATCCCGCGCCGTTCTACTATGGCGGCCTGTGCTATCTGAAGCTGGGGGATGGCGAGAACGCGGCGGCTTCCTTCCGCGCCGCTCTGGGCCTGGGCGATGCCTCCATCCCCGCGCACAAGGCCGTCCATGACCGTATCCGTGCCCTGCTTGCCACGCTGTCCCAGTCCAAGGAGTGATGCTATGAGTATGGTTCAGGGAACACAGTCCGGGACGCCCGCGGCCGATCTGAGCGCACTGCTGCAACTGGCGGCGACCCAGCAAGGTTCGACCAAGGCCCTGGATGTCAAGGATCTGGAAGAGAGCCTCAACGCACTGCGCTCCTTCCTGGCTGCAGGCGGTGATTCGCTGCTGCCGGATCTTGAAGAGCCGTCCTCGAAGAGCAGCACCACGGTCTCGCTGTCCGGCCTGACCATGAGCGGCCTTTCTCTGGAGACCCTGCTGGATGCTGTGGGCTTCGAGCAGCGCCGTACCGAGACCAAGGCCGGTATGGCCTCGCTGGAGGCCCGCGCCCAGGAACGCGCCATGGCCAACGACGAAAAGCTCAAGTCCATCCAGGAGCAGCTGGAAAAGGCCAAGAGCCAGAGTTTTCTGGATGGCCTGCTCAAGGCGTTCAAGTATATCGGCATGGCTTTGGCGGCCATCGGTTCCGTGGCCATGATCGCTGCCGGTTCCGTGGGCCTGGCTGCCGGTGGTTCCGGCGCGGCGCTCATCGCCGTCGGTGCCGCGAGCCTGGCGCTGCTGACAAGTTCCATCATGGAGGAGGCGTCAGGCGGCAAGGCCGGTTTTAGCCTGTCGTTCATCACCGGCAAGATCATGGAAGCCTGCGGCGCCAGCGATACGGCGATCCAATGGACGAAGTTCGCCGTGGATCTTGCCACCACCATCGCCCTGACGGCGCTTACCTTCGGTGCCGGAGCCGCAGGCGCGGCCGGAAAGGTCGCCCAGACAGCCACCAAGACTGTTTCGGATACGGCCCAGACCTTCCAGAAGGCGGCCTCCTGGACGGCCCGCGTGGCGACCATGGCCGGTGGGGCGAACACCATAGCCCAGTCGGCCACCAGCATCGCTTCCGCCGTCAACGAAAAGGATATCAGCTACCTGCAGGCCCAGCAGAAGCATCTGCAGGCCATTTTGGAACGCATCGCCATGGCCAATGAGCTGGACCTGGAACATCTCAAGGAAGTGATGCGGCGCTCCGAACAGACGCTCCAGACCGTGTCGGACATCGTTCAGGAAAGTGTGCAGGCCAATGTGGCCATCCTCAGCGGCAATCCGGCCATGGCCTGATGCCTGAAAAGGGAGATAGTATGGACACCATCATCACGAATGCAACGGGATACAGCTCCGTCGAGTACAGCAGGCTGCTGGAGCAGGCCCAGGCGAAGGGTGTCAGCGCCGCCAAGGTCGATGAGGCCCTGATCGATGCCATTCAGGCCGGCAAGGACTTTACCGCGGCCGTCAAGGACGTGCGGAGCCAGCTGCCCGACCTGGCGTCGCCCGGAGATAATTCGGGGGACCTGTCCGGTTGGGTGGCCCTGCCCAGCCCCGCTGCCATGTTCGCTTCCGTGATCCTCAAGGATGCGGCGGAGCAGCGGCGTACCAACCGCAGCATCATCCAGGCGCAGGGATTGCAGATCGTCGACCTGATGGAGCAGCAGGCCGACAAGATCGAGACGGGCGCCATCCAGAAGTTCGCCTGCGCCCTGACCGGGGCCGTGGTGAACATGGCGGCCGGTGGTGCCAGCCTGGGGGTGGCTGCCGCCGGTGTGGGCAGATCCTCGAGCGGCGGACTGGACATGCGCGCCGGCAATGCCGCGGACGGCCAGCTCACGGCCGCAGTTGCGCAGTCGTTCAATACCATGCTTTCTTCGGCCGGAAGCATGTTCACGGCGGGCGGGGAGTTCGGCCAGAGCATGCAGTCTGCCGAGGCCAAGCGTCTGGAAGCCCAGCAGGAGCAGATCCGCACCATGATGGAGCAGACCAAGCAGACCAACGAGGCGCTCAAGGACCTGGTCTCCAAGTCTCTGGACTTCATGAGCTCCATGCAGGCCAACATGAACCAGACCCGCACCAAGATCCTGGGATGATCCGGCAGCGCCCGTAAGGGCGCGCCGGTCCGGAAGAAAAAGGTTTGACGATGACGCTTGTTTTTGCGTACCGTTGACCTGTGTTTGGATATGAAAGACGTATGCAGGACTGCCTATGGTTTCGCTGGATGACAAGGTCCGTGCCCTTGCGGTGACGGCCGGCTGGAAGACCCCCCGTCCGGGACAGGACGGCTCATACAGCTTTCGGCTGGAGGATGGCCTTGACCTGAAAGTCTTTTCTCCCGACGGGCGCTTGTGTTTCCTTCTGGCTGACCTGCACGCCCTGCCGGAACCGGGACATGAACGGGACAGTCTGCTCCGCAAAGTGGCAGGCCAGCAGGCCGGCATCTGCCGCGAGCGCGCCTCGGTCGTGGCCCTTGAACGGCAGGAAGATGCGGCTGTCCGGGGCCTGGACGGGGAGCGCCTGATATTGCAATCCCGGGTGCCTGTGGACGTACCCCAGCAAGAGTTCGACGATGCTGTCCGGGATTTCCTCAATGACCTCGCCTGGTGGAAAAAAAGCCTGGGGGACTCGCCGCGTGAGGAGTTGCCTCCCATGTTCTCCATGTCGGGTACGTTTTTCGGAGGCGTCTATTGAAGCGCCTTGTAGCTGTCTGCCTGTGCTGGATCTTCTGCTGCCTTCTGGCGACAGAAGGTCTTTGCGCGTCTTCCCGCAGCGCCTTCCCGTTCCGGGCGGCGTTCTCTCATTATGCGGACAATGAAAATATCTGTACGGTCCTTTCCGCTTTTGCCCGCGCCGAGGGCTATGGCTCGGTATGCAGCCCTGCCCTCAAGGGGCAGATGAGCGGTCGTTTCGAGCAGGTGGACCCCCGTACGTTCCTCAACGGCATGCGTTCGGCCTTCGGGGTGCGCTGGTATACGCAGGGACGTACGGTGACGTTCTGGAACGACAGCGAAAAGGCGGAAGCCTTCCTGGCGCCGTCCACGGTCTCGGCCGCCGCCTTGCGGGACATGCTGCGCAGTGCGGGCATGATCTCGCCGCAGCTGCCCGTCAAGCTGCTGCACGCCCAGAATCTGCTTTCGGTCAGCGGTCCGCCCATCTATCTGGACCAGCTGCGCGGGGCCATGAAAGCCTTTGAGGATGCCCAGGGCAGCCGCAGCGTCATGCGCGTGTTCCCGCTCAAGTACGCCTGGGCGGAAGACATGAAAGTCAACAGCATGGATTCCACCGTGACCATCCCCGGTGTGGCCAGCATCCTGCAGGCCATGGCCAACGGGACCCCGCTGACCGGCTCACAGGTGACGGTGCAGCCGTCGGCGCAGGGTGGTCTGCGAGGCAAGGGGCTGATCGCCATGAACGCCTCGACGGATACGTCCCAGGCTTCGCCGGCAGTCCCCCAGAACGGGAAGGATCAGTCCGGGACGACTGCCGGGCCCAGCATCATCGCCGACCCCCGGGTCAATGCCGTTGTGGTGACCGATGCCGAATACCGCATGAGCTATTATGCCAAGGTCATCGCCGATCTGGACAAGCCTGTGGAGCTTGTGGAGATCCATGCGGCCATCGTGGATATCGACAGCGATTTCTCCCGTGATTTCGGCGTCAACTGGTCGGGTGCCGGTGCTTACGGCAAGCACTGGACGGGCGGCGGCAGTGCCGGGGGCACTTCGACCAGCGGCATCTTCCCCTCTGCCGGGGCTTCCAGTGCCGGGGGCCTTTCCTATTCCACCCTGTATTCCTACGGCTCGGACTATTTCCTGGCCCGCGTCACCGCTCTGGAAGAAGACGGTCAGGCCCGCGTGCTGGGCAAGCCTTCCGTGCTGACCATGGACAACGTGCAGGCCTCGCTGGAAAATACCAGCTCCTACTACGTTCCCGTATCGGGCAACGAGTCTTCCGACCTGTTCAAGATCGACTCCGGGACCGTCCTGAAGGTGACGCCCCACATCATCCCCGGCTTGCCGGGGCAGGCGGACAGCATCAAGCTCATGGTCAGCGTGCAGGACGACCGGGACGACGGCTCCAGCCTTTTTTCCGTGGATCCCAACAACCTTTCGCCCATCAAGCAGACCAAGATCAATACCCAGGCCATCGTGGGAGAAGGGCAGAGCCTGCTTATCGGGGGACATTATTACGAGATCCAGAGCGATGCGGAGACCGGCATCCCCGGCCTCAAGAACATCCCCATCCTGGGCGGCCTGTTCGGTTCTACGGGCAAAAAGCATCAGCGCATGGAGCGTCTTATCCTGATCACGCCGCGCATCGTCCGCATGGATACGGCCTCCAATGTGCCGTCCCGCGTGGATGACCCCCGTTTCAGCCGGACGCCTACACAGGCCGACTATGAGGAACGCCGTCCCAAGGAGATGCCTGTGGGCGGTTGTGCCCGTCGCCGTGAACTGGCGCCGGACGTGCAGCCCGCACCTCCTGTGACGGTCACGCCCCAGCCGGCGCCTGTGCCCGCCACCAACAAGAGCATCCAGAATTCGATCATGCCGCAGCCCATACTGACTCCTGTCAGCACGGGGGCCCAGCCGGTACCGGCCCCTGTCGGCAGTACGTCTGTTTCTGCCGGAGGACGGCAGTGACCTGCAGCCGGGGCAGTGCCATCTGCCTGTATGTCTTTTCCGGGCCGCATCTGGGGGCCTGCGTTGAACTGACGGAAGGAAGCTGGGTCGTCGGGTCTGATGATGCCTGCGACATCATCCTGACCGGTCTTGCTCCCCGCCATGCCGTTCTGGACATTTCGTCCGAAGAGAATGCCTTTCCCGTACTGGCCGTGACGCCCCTGGATGGTCCCCTTCGCCTGCAGGGAGAAGAGCCCGTGGAGCCCGCCGAGGCCGATGGTCCCTTGCGCCCCGCAGCCGGGAACGCCTGGTATCTTGGCACGACCTGTTTTGCCTGGAACCGTCCCGGAGTCCCCCAGGAAAGCCTTGTACCGGAGCTGTCCCCGCACGCCCGTACCGCCGGGGCCGAAGAAGCGGCGTCCGCGGAGGCAGAAGCTGTCCCCGCTGTCACGGAGACAGCGGAGCTGTTGCCGACCGCCAATGATCTTGGCATGGACGCCGGGGCTTCGGAAACACTGTTGCCGGATGTCCCGGAATCTTCTCCCGCTCGCCGTGTCGGCTGGCGGGCCTTGCTGCTGGTATTGGTGGCGATTTTTCTGCTTGCGTTGTCGCTGATGGTCAGGCCTGCGGACTCTGATCCTGAACATTATCCTGAGATCATTAAAAAATATCTTGAAGATGCCGGCATACGCGGGCTGGCTGTAAGCCGCCGTGATCCCGGAGTGGAGATCCGCGGGACAGTGGCGGACGATGCTGCCATGATCCGTTTGCGTGACATGGCACGTGGCTTGCATATACCTGTGTACCTGGAAGTTGCCGTACAGGAAGACATGCTGCGCGCTGTGCGCAGTTCGCTTGGTATCCGCGGTTTCCATCCTGATGTCGTCCTGTGGGAGAACAAGGGCAATCCGCGTCTGCAGGTCAGGGCCTATATGAAGGACGAGCTGCTGGAGGCAGCGGCTTTCACGGCCCTCAAGGCCGAAGTCCGGGGCCTGCCGGCGGTGGACCGGCACATCGTTTACGAAAAGGATCTGGCGCCGGTCCTGGATGCGGCCCTGCAGCGGGAAGGTCTGGGGAGCGTCCGGGTCATCTACCTGCCGGGCAGGGTGGATTTTTCCGGTGATTTCCGGCCGGAAGACACCAGAAAACTGGACGCCATCCGTCAGGATGCCAGCGAGCTGTTCGGTGTTCGGTTGCACGGGACCTCGTCGGCGTCGGGCGCTCTGGCAGCTGCAGAGCGCTCCCTGACACCTTCCCGGGACGGTGAGCCCGCCGCTGCCACGCCAGCCCGGCCTTCGGGCAGTACCGGCGGGGATCCCCTGGGCGGGCTGCGCGTGACCGGTGTCACCATGTCGCCCATGCGTTTCGTGACCACCGCCGACGGCAGACGCCTGTTTGAAGGCGCCGTGCTCCCCAGCGGCTGGACCCTGGAGAGCATCGATACCAAAGTCCTTGTCCTGCGTAACGGCAGCCAGGTCGTCAGTCACAGATTGAGAGGTAAATGATGGAAATGGAATCAGCCTTTGACATGCTGGCGGAAGATCCTTCGGGCCGTGGCCTCAAGCAGCTTCGCGAGGAGCTGTTCGAGATGCGGACGGACGTCAAGCGCGCCATGGATGCCGGCATGACGTCAGACGAGATGGCTGTTGCCCGGCAGGTCATGACCGCCGTGGATGCCGCGGAGAAGGTGGCGGAGCGTGTCTACGATACGCTGAACCGCTGATCCGGGAAAAGCTGCCGCAGGCTGCGGATGGCCGGTGTGGCCGGTCCCCGCAGCTCCGGAGCGGCCCTGTCGGCCGCAGCGCCGGGCAGCAGAAAGCGTAAGAGCAAGATGACCGCATTGCGGATCAGTCAGGAGAATATCATGAATATAGGAAGCTCGGGCGGGATCGATATCGGCCAGCTGTTCCAGAATGCCACCAACGGGCTGAGCCAGGACGGGCAGGCCCTGCAGGCCAAGATGGACCAGATCAGCGCCTCCGGCGAGGTGGACCAGATGCAACTGCTGGAGCTGCAGTTCGCCATGGGGCAGTATAACGCCAAGCTGGAGACCATCTCCTCGGTGACCAAGAGTATCCAGGACATGCTCAAGTCTCTGGCCCAGCGGACGGGCTAGCCTCCGGGAACGGAGGCGTGCAGGCAAGAATGTTGTGACGGGGCCGTTTCCCGGCCCCTAAAACGGGAGAGATATATGGTTTCCGAAAGACAGATGGCCCGCCTGCTGGATCTGGCCAATCTGGCCTGCCAAAAAGGGCTCGTCGGGGAGGCAAGGACCATTTTTCAGGCAGTCCTGGCGCTCAGGCCGGGGTTCGCGCCGGCTCTTGTGGGGCTGGCATTTTCTCATGTGGTCGTGGATGATTTCGATACCGCGCTCACCATCCTGGACCAGGTCCTTGCGGATAATGCCGCTGATGCCGACGCCCTTGCCATGCGTGGCCTTGCCTGTCTGCTGGCCGGGCGCAGAGGAGAGGCGGAGCAGGCCTTTGCCGCCATCCCGCAGGATTGCGCTGCGGCGGATATGGCCCGGGCCGTCATGGAAGTCGCCTGACCGGCGGCATGACGTTTTGTCCACCGGGAGGCACGGCGCATGATCCCCGCATCGGCACAAGGGGCGACCAAGCTGCTGGAAGCTCTGGAAAAGCTTTCCCAATGGGCGGGCGAGCCTTCCAGGGGAGGTCCTTCCGGCGCGCCGTCGCGTGAGCTGGTGCGGGCCTTCGAGGAAGCGCTTTCCACAGCTCCGGTGGAAGGTCCCGCTGCTGCGGCCGGTGAAGGCAGCACCGCTGCATCGTCGGCAGCTGCGCTCCTGCCGGGACCGGCGGAATCCATGCCGTGCCCGCCAGTTGCCGGAACAGGGGCGGAAGGCTCTCTTGCCGTGGAGCAGAGCGGGAATCCTTTTGTCGTGGAGCAGCCCGCCGCAGCCGGTGGCGCTGATGTCCCCGCCGGGCAGGAGGTGACGGAGCCCCAGGCCGTCTTCCAGAGCGAAGGGATCTCCCGCCAGGATGTTCTGGAAGAGCTGGGCCAGCTGCTGGAGCGTGTTTCCGGGCAGAGGGCGGCCATCAGCCCGCAGGAATTGCTGCATGTGCAGCAGCTTGTGGGCATGCTCAACGTGCAGGCCAAAGTGGGTGTCCAGACATCGCAGCAGACGACGCAAGGCCTGGAGGGCCTGCTGCGCCAGTCCGGTTAGGCACCCGTATCTTATCAGAGGTTTTTTCATGCTGCGTCCCATGCTTTTTTTGCTGCTTTCCCTGCTTCTGCTCCTTTCCGGCTGTAAAGTGGAGATGTACTCCGGTCTGTCCGAGGATCAGGCCAACCAGATGCTTTCCACCCTGCTGCGACGGGGGATCGAGGCGGAAAAGCAGGCCGCAGGCAAAAACGGCTATACCCTGCTGGTGGATGACGACCAGCTGGTGCGCGCCCTGCAGGTCCTCAAGGAGAACAGCCTGCCGCGCGAAGCCTTCAAGAACCTGGGGGAAGTGTTTGCCGGTGACGGCATGATCTCGTCCACCTCCGAGGTCCAGGCCCGCATGTCCTACGCCCTTTCGCAGGAGCTGGCGGACACGCTCTCGCGCATCGACGGTGTGCTGACGGCCCGCGTCCACGTGGTGCTCGGCGTCAACGACAAGGTAAACAACATCACCATCGCGCCCTCAGCGGCGGTCTTCCTGCGCCATACCCTGGATTCGCCCGTGGTCAACCTTGTGCCCGAGATCAGGGAGCTGGTGGCGGGCGCTGTGGCCTCGCTCAAGTACGACAATGTGAGCGTGATGCTGGTCCCGGTGCGGGAAAGCGTGACGGTACCGGATACGAAGCTCCCGTCCCCGCTGCTCTCGCCGGGGGCCCATACGCCCGCCCTGCTGTTGCAGATGCTGGCCATGGCGGCCGTGCTTCTGGCCCTGGGCGTGGGCGGCTGGGTCTATGGTCGCCGTCTGCTGGCCCGTCGTCGCGCTGCCCGTGAAGCCCTTGAGGCCGGGGAAGGGGATGACACCGGCAAGCAGGGTGAGGCCTGATGCACAAACAGTTTTTTGCAGACGTCCTCGCGCGTCGTCCGGCCCTGTGGCAGCGCCTGCTGCAGGCCAATCTGCCGGAAGGCGGACCGCGGCTGCCGGATGACTGCCGTGAACAGCTGGGCGGGGCTGCGGACAGTCTCTGGGCCTGGCTGCAGCAGCGCCCGTTGACGCACGGGCCGGCCGCTGCTGAAAGTGGGCCTGTCGTGCAGGTCCCCTTTTGGGACTACGCCGAGGAGTCACGCCGCCTGGCTCTTTTGGATGCTCCGGCGCTGCTGGAACTGTGCCGGGTGACGGGCGTTGTCCTGCATGCCCCGGCCATCGCGACGGTGCTGCTGCGGGATGAGGTCCTGCCCTTGCGGGAATCCCTGGGAGAGGAGACGTATCAGTACGCTCTGCAGCGGGGCCGTTACCAGCTGGGGGGCGTGCGGCGCTTTTTCCAGTGGCGGGATACGGATCTGCCCCTGGCGGAACGCTGTGCCCTGCACGGCAATATGGCGCTGCGTCTGGTGGCCGGGCTTTGGCCGGAAGACGTGGTCCTGCGCGTCTGCGATCGTCTGCCCGCGCTGCCGGAGGCGGCCGTACTGCCGTCCCTGACGGAAGATGAACGCCACGAACTGTGGCGCGGGGTGAAAAAACTGCTGCTCAAGGAGGTGGCTCCGTCATGGGCGCCGTGTTTCGACTGACGGGCAATACCGTGATGCCCGCCCCTGGGGTACGGGTGCTGCGCGCGGCCGATTATGCGCGTCTTGTAGAAGCCAACGATGTGCTGGCCGCTGCCCGGGAACGGGCTGCCGCCATGGCTGCCGAGGCGGAAAAAGCTTATGAGGAACGCAGGCAGGCAGGCTATGAGGACGGTCTCATGGAAGGCCGCATGGAGCAGGCCGAAAAGATGATGGAAACGGCCATGCAGGCCGTGGAATATATCGAAGGTGTGGAAGCCAAGCTCGTGGGCGTGGTGACCTCCGCCGTACGCAAGATCATCGGCGAGCTGGACGATCGGGAATGCACGGTGCGCGTGGTGCGCAATGCCCTGAACGCCGTGCGCAGCCAGCAGCGTGTGCTCATCCGTGTCTCTCCCGACGACAAGGACGCGGTGCGGACCTCGCTGGCGGCCATGATCTCGTCCGCTCCCAACGGCGCCACGTTTCTGGACGTGACGGCCGATCCCCGCATGAAGCCCGGGGACTGCATCCTGGAATGCGAGCTGGGGGTCGTGGACGCCAGCCTGGAGACCCAGCTCAAGGCCATCGAGCACGCCTTGCTGGGCAAGATCAGGGAGTCGTAGATGGCCTTCGAATACATCGGCGACCTGCTGGAAGAGGCCGTCCGCGACGTCAATCCCCTGGAGACGCGGGGACGCGTGGAGCAGGTGGTGGGCACCATCATCCGTGCCGTGGTCCCCGGTGTGAAAGTGGGGGAACTCTGCCTGCTGCGTAATCCCTGGGAAGACTGGAGCCTCAAGGCCGAGGTGGTCGGCTTTGTCAGGAACGTGGCCCTGCTGTCGCCCCTGGGCAATATGCAGGGCATCTCCCCGGCCACGGAAGTCATCCCCACGGGCGAGATACTCTCCGTCCCCGTGGGCTATGAGCTGCTGGGCCGCGTGGTGGACGGTCTCGGGCAGGCCATGGACGGCGGTCCGGCCATCAGGACGCGCACCCACTATCCGCTGGTGGCCGAAGCGCCCAACCCCATGACCCGCAAGGTCATCAGCAAGCCCATCTCCCTGGGCCTGCGCGTCATCGACGGGGTGCTGACCTGCGGGGAAGGGCAGCGCATGGGCATCTTCGCCGCGGCCGGCGGCGGCAAGTCCACGCTGTTGTCCAGTATCCTCAAGGGCTGTACGGCCGATGTCTGCGTGCTGGCGCTCATCGGGGAACGCGGCCGCGAAGTGCGGGAATTCATCGAACGCGACATCGGTCCGGAAGGGCGAAAAAAGGCCGTGCTCGTGGTCTCCACGTCGGACCGTTCCTCCATGGAGCGGCTCAAGGCCGCCTATACGGCCACGGCCATTGCCGAATATTTCCGTGATCAGGGCAAGAGCGTGCTGCTGATGATGGATTCCGTGACCCGTTTCGGACGTGCCCAGCGCGAGATCGGTCTGGCGGCCGGAGAGCCGCCGACCCGCCGGGGCTTCCCGCCGTCGGTCTTTTCGGAACTGCCCAAGCTCATGGAACGGGCGGGCAATTCCGACAAGGGCTCCATCACCGCCCTGTATACGGTGCTGGTGGAAGGCGATGACATGACCGAACCCATCGCCGACGAGACCCGGTCCATCCTTGACGGGCATATCGTGCTTTCGCGCAAGCTGGCCGCTGCCAACCATTATCCCGCCATCGACGTCCAGGCCAGCGTCAGCCGCGTCATGAACGCCGTGGTGGACAAGGAGCACAAGGCCGCGGCCCAGGCCCTGCGCAAGATACTGGCCAAGTATGCGGAAGTGGAGCTGCTGGTGCAGATCGGCGAATACAAAAAAGGTGCCGATGCCGAGGCGGATTTCGCCCTGGGGCATATCCAGGCGGTCAATGCCTTCCTGCGCCAGGGGCTGGAGGAAAAAAGTTCGTTCGAGGAGACCCTGGCGGCCCTGAAAAAGGTCGTGCTGTAAGCGGGGCCCAGCCTCTGCATATGGCAAAGGTGCATCATGGCGCAACGACTCTATCCCTTGCAGGCCCTGCTGTCCGTTCGCCACTATCGGGAGGACGCCGCCCGCAACGCCTTGCGGCTGGAGGAACGCCGGCTGGTACAGGCGCGTGAGGAAGTGGGGCGGCGGCAGGCCGAGCTGGAACGCTACCGCGTCTGGCGGCAGGAAGAAGAAGAGCGGCGTTATGCCGCCATCCTGGGGGCCAGCCTTTCTCTGGAAGAGGTGGCGGATTTTCGGGCCTCTTTGGGCATGCTGGCCACCGGAGAGCAGGAACGCTTCCAGGCCGTGCGCCAGGCAGAGGAGCAGGTGCGGCAGCAGGAACAGGCCGTGACCGGTGCGCAAAGGGCCGTGGCCCTGGCCCGCCGGGAAGCGGCGAAGATCGAGAAACATCGTGACATCTGGCAGGAGCACGCCAAACGGGAGCAGGAGCATCTGGAAGATTTGGAGCTGGAGGAGTTCGCCACCCCTTCCCGCGCCAGTGATGATGCCTGAGGCCCCCCCAGGGCGTTCGGTCGGATCCGCATGGCGGCATATGCTGGAGGTGCCCATGGGCATGGAAATCAGTTCCCGACGCTTGCAGGAAGCGGATTCCCGCATGCAGGCGGAGCGCGAAGGCGCGGATCGTCCCGTGGACGACAGGGACAAGGAACGTTTTGACCGGGCCATGCAGGAATCCCAGGAACGGGACGGGCAGGGCGGTCAGGAAAATAGTCGGGGCGGTTCCCGGCAGGATGCCCTGTCGCCCCAGGCGCTGCTGGACAGCCTTTTCGGCAGCCGCATGCAGAACATGCAGACGGGCGCCGCACAGGCGGCCTCGGCTCCCGGGGATGTGGACGCCCTCGTGAACGAACTGGTGGACCGTATCCTGGTCTCCGAGCCGGGCAAGGGATCTCCGGAAGTCCGCATCACGCTGGGGCAGGGCCCGCTTTCGGGCGCGGAGCTGTGTCTGGCCCGGGCGCAGGACGGACAGCTGTTCATCCGGCTCGCCTGCGCCGATCCGGCGTCCTTCCAGACGGCGGTAGGGGCACAGGATGCCTTGCGCAGCGCTCTGGAGCGCAGTGGCGAGAACGTTCGCGTGGAGATCGTCCAGAGCCGGGCGGACGGCGGCAATGAAGGCGATGCCCGGCAGCAGTCCCGGGGCCGCCAGGATTACGTCCCTGACGTGGAGTAGCTGCGGCCGCCACACGGCGTGCCACGATATTTTCCCCCTCCGAAGGGGAGCGGACAGATCCCGCTGATTTCGGAAAAGGTGAGTCATGTCCCAGGTGAGCCCTTCCCGGCCTTTCATCCCGCCAGCGCTGCCGCCGCTGCAGGCGCGGCTGGTCAATGCTCTCGTCTGCCGGGCCCTGCCGCTGACCGTAGCGCTGGATGCCGGTGCGGAGCAGCCTGTTCCCTGTACCTTGTCGTTCAATGTCGCGGCGGCCACCGCGGAGCAGGATGTCCCCTTTGTTCCGGCGGCCGTGCTGTATCTGAGCAGTGGCGAGGATCTGTGGCGCTTGGAATGGTCATCTCTGGAGGCACTGGCCCTGAGACCGGATCTTGCCGCCTGGCGCAGCGCCCTGCCTGCAGGAGAGCAGACCTTTGCCCGCCTGCCCGGCGAATTGTGTCTGGCTGTTCTGGAGCGCTTGCTGGTGCCTGCGCTGCAACGGCTGGAACCCTTCCTGGGCTGTGAACTGCGTTTTACCGGTACGCCGCAGACCGGGATCGCCTGGGGCGGTTCGTTGCCCCTGCGGCTGGATCTGCCCGATGGTGAGGCTGTCTTCCTGCGCCTGTCCTGGGCGAAGGAAAATGCCGCACGCTATGTGCTGGAGCGGCTGGAACAGCTCCCCATGCGCACGGAGGCCAGGGTCTGTTTCACGGGGACATTGGCCTGTCCGCTGGAAGCGGGGCGCATGCATCTGTCCGCAGACGAGGCGGCGACGCTGGTCCCGGGGGATGTCCTTTTGCCGGAGAGCTGGGCCCCTGAGACGCCGTGTCTGCGCCTGCCGCAGGGCAGGGCGCTGGCCTGCCGGCTTGGGGAAGGGATCTTGTCCGTGCTGGGGCCGGATATGGGTGATCCCGGCCGGGAGTCTGCAGAGAAAGAAAGCGAGGACGGCATGAGTGAAGAACAGCTGGCCCCTGCCGGGGCCGTCCAGGGCGATGACCCCGCCGCAGAAGCCGCCACGGTGGCCCCCGCACCTGTCGGGGCATTGGAACTGCCTGTGGTCTTTGAGATCGGCAGGCTGCATCTTCGTCTGGACGAACTGGCGGCGCTTGTCCCCGGGCATACGCTGGCCCTGGGCGGCGAGACGCCGTCGCCCGTCGTGGACATCCGTGTGACGGGGCAGCTGCTGGCGCAGGGACGTCTGGTGGATGTAGGTGGCATGCCGGGCGTGCAGATCACCCGCATGCATGCCGCCGGACAGGACGGCGGTACGCCGCAGGGGGCCGGGGATGGAACTGGCCGGGATTAATCCCCTCTATCTCATCGCGGGCCTGGCTCTCTTAGGGCTGGCGCCCTTCCTGCTCATGATGGTCACGTCCTACGTGAAGATCGTGGTGGTCACGAGCCTTGTCCGCAACGCGCTGGGCGTGCAGCAGGTGCCGCCTGCCATGGTCATGAACGGCCTGGCCATTATCCTGACGGTCTTCATCATGGCGCCGGTGGCCATGGATACCAAGGCCCTGCTGGAGGAACAGCGGTTCAGCGCGAACCCGAAGCCTTCGGAGATGCTGGAGACCCTGCAGGCCGTCTCGCCGCCGTTGCGGCAATTCCTGGAAAAGAACACCAGCCCCGCCATCCTGCAGGAATTCATGGGTACGGCCCAGCGCATATGGCCGGAGCATCAGCGGCAGAGCATCACGCGTGACAACATGTTCATCCTGGTGCCGGCCTTTACCATCACGGAACTGACCAAGGCGTTCCAGATCGGCTTTTTGCTCTATTTGCCTTTCGTTGCCATAGACCTTATCATTTCCAATGTCCTGCTGGCCATGGGCATGATGATGGTTTCGCCCATGACCATTTCCCTGCCGTTCAAGCTGCTGCTGTTCGTGACGCTGGACGGCTGGCTGAAGATCAGTCAGGGCCTGCTGCTCAGCTATCAGTAGCCAGATTCGGAGGTTCTATGGAAGTCATCGTAACGGAACAGGACGGTATCGCCATCGTGGAGCTTGCAGGCCGCATGGACGCCACGACGACACCGGAATTCGAAAACGCGACCCGCGCCCTGCTGGAAGCGGGCAAGCAGCGTTTGCTCATCGACATGTCCCGGCTGGAATACATCAGCTCCGCCGGACTGCGGGGCATCCTGGGGCTCGTCAAGGCGCTCAAGGCCTGTGCCGGCAAGCTGGCCTTCTGTTCCCTGCAGCCCATGACGGCGGAAGTGTTCCGCATCTCCGGGTTCAACGCCATGCTGACTGTCCGGGACAGTCGGCAGGAAGCCCTTGCGGCTCTGGCCGGCTGAGAGGGCAAGGAGGTAGGCTGTGGCCAGAATCATGCTTCCCGCCCGTGTTGACAGCTGCGCGCCGGCCATGGAATTCCTGCGTGAACACCTGGCCGCCGACTACGCCGACATCCTTGGTTTCGTGGAACTGGCAGTAGAAGAACTGCTGGTCAATGTGGCCACCTATGCCTATGCCGGCACCTGCCCGCAGGAAGGCGACAGGAGCGCCCACTGGGGGCAGATGGAACTGGGCTTCAAGCGGGTGAGCATGGACAGCGCGCCCTTCCTCTGCGTCTGGATACGGGACTGGGGCACGTCTTTCGATCCGTTCATGGAGACCGCCACACCGGACACGTCGCTGGCCGCAGAGGATCGCCCCATCGGCGGCCTGGGCGTCCACCTGGTCAAGAACGTTTCCGCGCACCACTGCTACAGCGGTGATGACGGCACCAATACCATCGAACTCTATTTCCAGCTTGCCCACGACGAAAATTGAGCCGTGAAGGATAGCCGCTGCCTTCATATTTTCTGTTTTTTTTGCCTGCTGCTGTGCCTTTTGCCGGCCGGGGGCTGTGGCTCCCGGACGTCCGGGCATGTGGCGCCTCCGCCGGAAGCGGCATTGCCGCCGGTGCCCCTGCAGCCCGGTACGGGCATCCTTTCCCATGAATATCAGGAGCAGAAGGTCCTGCCGCGCATGGTACGGGTCGCTTCCCTGCCGCAGAAAAAAGCCCCGGGCGATGCCCGGCAGGCCGCAGCGGCCATGACGGCTCCTGCCCCCCAGACCATGACCGTGGCCGCCGTATCAACGGCTGACCGGGACGAGCGGCAGGCTTTTGCTGCCGCACCGGCACGGCGTACGTCTTTTCGCCCTCCGTCCGCACCGGTGATCCATGACGACATCGTGCCCCCCGCACCGGAGGAATGGCGCCGTCTGGCCCGTGAGGCCGAGGAGATCTTCGGCCTTGACGCGGGGCTTGTTCTGGCGGTCATCCAGGCCGAGTCCTCCTTTGACCACACCGCGGTCTCACCCGTAGGGGCCCAGGGGGCCATGCAGATCATGCCCCATACCCAGGAAGAGCTGGGACTCATCGACCCCTTCGATCCCCGGGCCAATGTCTATGCCGGTTCCCAGTATTTGATGCACCAGCTGCAGCGCTTCGGCTCCGTGGAGCTGGCCCTGGCGGCCTATAATGCCGGGCCCGGCAGCGTGGAGCAGTACGGCGGCATCCCGCCTTTTCCTGAAACGCAGGAATTCGTCCGGCGCGTCCTGGTCTACTGGAACCGGAACATTCCTGCGGACCAGCCGACGCATTCTTAAGAACAGGCGGGGCGGGAGCCCTTGCTGCCGTCTCTCATCTCCTCTGCCAGCCTTTATGCTGACGCGGGGCCGCCACAAGCCGCGTCGCCCTGGCGCCTCGGCTGAGCCCTTCCGGCGCTGAGCCGGTGCCCTTTCCTGTCTATCCTCTCTTTTCCTTCCGCTTCCTCGTTCCTTTTTGCTTCCTGTTTTCCATGGCCGAAGGCTAAGCTGCCTGTCGGCGCATCCGGGATTTCTTGGGCGTATCCTGTCCGTATCGATCCTTCCGGGGGCTTGTTTGCCGTCCTCTCCCGGCTTACTGCGGGCTCTGGACGTTCGCCCGATCAAGGATGATACGTTCCCCTCGTGGTGCCGTCAGCGGGGAATGACGCCGGATGTAGTCGCCCGTCAGCTCCCTGACGGACAAGGGGCTGGTGGCCAGCAGACGGCCTTGCCGCAACATCCCGAAACCGTCGCCGCCTGACGCCAGAAAATCGCTCAGGACCACACCATAACGGCCCTGAGGATCGAGCACATGCCGCCGACCGCGTTCGTCCACGATATGGACGGCCTGCAGACGCCGGCCTGCAGGGCGGCTGGTGTCCGCCTCATAGGCCAGGCCCGCCACCTGCAGCAGCTGCGGCCCTTCCCCGTCGGGCCCGGACACGGCGTGCTCCAGAGCGTCCATGATCTGTTTGCCTGAATATTCGCGGACATACACCTGACCGTCAAAAGGATGCAGGGCCAGCAGATCCCCCCGGGAAATGTCGCCTGCGGGCAGGGAGGCCCGGATGGCGCCGCCGTTCACCAGAGCCAGACGGGCCCCCTGTTTCCTTCCGTATTCCAGAAAAGCGTCTGCCGTCAGCAGGCCGCTGAAGCAGTCGCCCTTGCGGCAGGCTTCCATGCCGTCCGGCATCCGCACGCTGTGGCGGCCTACGATCTCCGTACGATAGCGCTCCAGGCTCTTCGCGTAGCCGGCCACCAGACGGGTCATGGCTTCGTCCTGCGGCAGGGCCGGGAGGAGTTCCCAGGGACCGCCCGTCCAGGACACAGGAGTGCCCGCCGCATCGAAGGTGATGCTCAGATCCCCCAGATAGCGGGTCGCACGGGCGGCTGTCACCACGAGGACAGGAGCGCCGTCCGGCGCGTGTTCCACGATGGGGTAGGGGCCATCCTTGGAACCGGGGCCGAGATAGGTGTGGGTATGGCCGCCCACGATGACATCCACGCCGTTGACGCTGCGGGCCAGCTCCCTGTCCCGTTCCAGCCCCAGATGGGTCACGACGATGATATGCCGGATGCCCTGAGCCTCCAGCTCGGCGACGTATTGCTGCAGTGTTGTCCGCGCATCCCGGAACGTGGTCCGGGGGCAGGCGGCCGCCAGTCCGGTGACTTCGTCATTGGCCAGCCCGATGATGCCCACCCTGGTCCCGCGTACCGTCCGGACAAGGTAGGGGCGTATGCGGCTCCCGGCCAGCGGGCAGCCCTGCTGCGGCGTCAGATTGGCGGCCAGCACCGGCAGGGGCTGGGCCTCCAGGAAACGGGCCAGTTCGCGGCATCCTTCGTCGAACTCATGATTGCCCAAGGTCATGGCGTCGTAGGGCAGCAGCGCGTCCACAGCGGCGATCACGGGCCATTTGTTGACGCTGTAGAACAGGGTGCCCTGGAACTGGTCGCCCGCGTCCAGGGCGATGACGTTGTCCTGCTCCTGCCGGGCAGTCTGGATGGCTGCGCTGATGCGAGCCAGACCGCCGCGGCAGTCCGCGGCCTCGAAACAGGCGTTCATGTGCTCATCGATACCGGCAAGAAAGGCATGGGTATCATTCACGTGCAGGAGGCGCAGCTCCAGACCTGCATCCGGGGTTGTCTTGCGGTGCGCAGGAGCGCAGGCAACCATGAGGAGGAAAAGAGCACAGAGGAGGGCCGTGAACGGCAGGAGCCGCATTCGTTTCCGTAGCAGGTGATGCATGGATATATCCTTTCTGTTTGCCTGATGTGCGGGAGAACCGAGCCAGCACGATGGTGAGGGCCCCAATGCCTGCCAGGCTTATGCATGGAGGCATCCGTTGCGGGATCGCATGGTGAGGCTGGTCATGCGCAGGCAGCGTGCCTGTGCCTTCCTTGGGGCAGGATGGCCGCAGCCGGACGGTATGCACGGACGGGATAGGCAACCCGTTCCTCGCCCGACGATTGTTATACGGGGAGGCCGTGAAAGGGAAGGGCATATCCGGGGTGGCGGGTGCGCCTCTGTTTTGCTTTTGGCTGAGGCCCCCGGGAACAGAAAAACGGCACCTGCATGACTGCAAGTGCCGTTGGACATGTTGCCGGATCGGGGCAATGGTGTGTATGGCTGGCAGCCTGCCGGTCAGACAGGCCGGGGAGAGGCGTTAGAGCGCTTCCCGGTAGATGTTGATGGCATCCTGCAACGAGACGCTGCGCGGATTGTTGCCCAGCAGGCGGGTCACTTGCAGTACGGATTCGGCCAGTACGGGTACATCGTTGGGCGTGACGCCGTAATCGGCAAGATGACGGGGCACCTGCAGGTCGCGGGCCAGGCTTTCCAGAGCATCAAGGCAGCGACCGGCGGCCTTTTCGTGGCTCAAACCGGTGGTGCTTTCTCCCAGCATGGCGGCCAGTCGGGCAAAGCGTTCCATATTGCCCACCATGTTGAAGCGGAAGACGGGCAGGAGCATCAGGGTATTGGCCAGGCCGTGCGGGATGTGGTAGCGCGCGCCGATGGGATAGGCAAAGGCATGCACGGCCGTGACGCCCGCATTGCAGAAGGCCACACCGGCGTAGAAGCTGCCGGTCAGCATGGCCTGCCGGGCCTGGATGTCCTCACCGCGGGCCCAGGCCTTGCGCAGGTTGGGAGCGATGAGGGCGATGGCATGTTCCGCCCACATGTCGGTAAGGGGCGTGGCATGGATCGAGGTGTAGGCTTCCATGGCGTGGATGAGGGCATCCATGCCGCTGGCCGCAGTGGGGCCCTTGGGAAGGCTCAGGGTCAGTTCGGGATCCAGGATCACGCTGGCGGGCAGCATATGGCGGCTGACGATGCCCATCTTCAGCTGGGCGGCTTCGTCGGAGAGGATGGCGATGTCCGTGACTTCGCTCCCCGTACCGGCAGACGTGGGGACGAGGATCAGGGGCGCTCCCGGCTTGGACACCTTTTCGATGCCGTACAGTTCGCGGATGTCCTGCTGGTTGCCCAGCAGCACGGAGCAGGTCTTGGCGGTATCCAGCGAGGAGCCGCCGCCGATGCCGATGACACAGTCGGCCCCAAAGGCACGGGCCTGTTCGGCGGCGGCCAGGACGCTCTCCACCCGGGGTTCGGGTTCCACGTCGGCATGGATCGCCACCTCAAAGCCCTTTTCACGCAGCAGGGCCGCGGTCTTCTCCGTCAGGCCCAGCTTGGTCAGGATGGGATCGCAGACCAGAAAGATCCTGTGGCCGTTCAGCGAGGCGGCCTCTTCGGCGATATTTCCGTAAAAGCTGCCGCATCCGTTGACGATACGGCGACAGATCTTGAACGTCGTGATGTCCATGGTGTTCTCTTTGATGTTGATGGTTCCGGTACGCCTGCCTACAGGCTGCTGAGGCCCAGCAGCTTCATGCCGTTCTCATAAAATAGCTTGCGGCGGCATTCTTCAGTAAGATCGAGGCGCTGATATTTTTCGATGGCCTTGTGGACTTCCACGAAGGGATTGGCGCTGGCAAAGACGACTTTGTCCGTGATGTATTCGTTGGCGGCCTGGATGTAGTTCTGTCCCATCAGCTTGGATTCGCAGGTGGAGAAGTCCATGTAGACATTGCTGTGGCGCAGGAGCAGGGCGATGGCTTCCAGCACCCAGGGATAGCCGCCGTGGCTGAGCAGGATCTTCAGTTCGGGGAAGTCGGTGGCCACGCGGTCGATGTGGCGGGGATCGGTGGAATCCAGGACGACCTTGGGCATGAAGGGCGAAAGACCGGCGGTCATGATGACGGGGATGTCGAACTCGCAGCACATGGCGTACAGCGGATAGAATTTGGCATCGTCCACGGCACAGTGGGCCATGGCGGCGTCGATGGCGGCACCGCGGATGCCGTCTTCGAGAACGGCCTTGCGGAAGCGGCGCACCGCCGTCATGCCCTTGTGGGGATCATAGGCCCAGAAGCCGATGAACAGGTCGGGCGCGGCCGCCATGCATTGCAGCACGTCGTCATTGGTGCTTTGGATGGCATAGGTGGATTCGATGTCGCGCCCGGAGACCACAGCCTTGGCGATGTCGAGGCCGCGCAGTTCGTCGATGCACTCCGGCAGGCTCTTCTCGGGGCGGGAGCAGAAATCCGTCTTTTTGATGTATTCGCAGTACACGGGGTTTTTGATGACACTGTCGAGAGAGGCACGGGTGCTGGGACGATAGCGGAAGTCGATGATCTTCATGATGTTCTCTTACAGGTTGATGGTGAGGTTCTTGCGGACGAGGGAAAGGGCCAGAGCGAAGACGCCCGTGAGGCAGAGGACATAGGAAACGATGCCGAAGTGGCTGTAGACCATGACAGGCAGCCAGGTCCCCAGGGCGCTGAAGGTGTAGTAAACGGAAAGATAGACGCCATTGGTCATGTTCTTTTCGGCCAGGCTCATGCGGTTCACCACGCCGGGCAGCGTGGTGTAGACCAGTACGAAGCCCGTCGTCATACCGAATATGGCCAGGAGCAGGGAGAGCGGGCTCGAAGGGAGCAGGCTCGGGACAGAGGCGAGGAAAAGCAGGACGCCGCAACGGATCGTGCGCATCTCACCGTGCAGCAGCCGCATGATCTTTTTGGAAAAGATCCCCAGCAGGGAGCAGATGAAGGCAGGGACATAGAGCAGGCCTGTAGCCCAGCTGCCAGCATCAGGCAGGAGTTCCCGCATACGGAAGGGCGCCAGGTTCAGGACAGAGGCATGCGCGAAGATGCACAGGGGGCCGATGAGCATGAGCAGCAGCAGGCCCGGCTGGCGCAGCACTCCTAACAGGTGGGCCGGGGAGAAAACGTCATGCTGTGTGCTCCTGGTCCGCTGCAAAAGCAGGAGGCAGGGCAGTGCAGATCCCAGCAAAAGGGCATATGTCAGGAAGGCGGCCTGCCACCCAAGCCAGCTGGTGATGAAACCGGAACCTATCCTGCCCAGGAAGGCCCCGAACATGGTGGTCGTGGTATAGATGGCCATGGCCCGTTGCAGGGACTCCTGCCGGCTGTGCAGGGAGATGTGCGTCATCAGGGCCAGCAGGATGGCAGGGACCAGCAGCCCGGTCAGGGTGCGCAGGGCCAGCAGCTGCCAGAAGGCCGTCGTAAACGAGGCTGCCAGCAGGACAAGAGCGCACAGAGCTGTGGTCAGCTGCAAAAGGCGGCGGGTACTGCACAGGTTGAGGATATAGCCATAGCAGACCGGCGCCAGCCCCAGCGGCAGGATTGCCAGCGTCATAAGCAGACTGGCAGACTGGCTGCCGACCCCGAAATGTTGCTGGATGACCGGCAGCAACGGCTGGGGACCATAAAGAGCGGCAAAGGCCGCAAAGGTCGTCCAGAGCAGGACAAGGAATTCCACCTTGCCCAGGCTGGGGGCCGGTGAACGCATGGACATGGGGACTGCTTCCTCCGCATGGTTTTGGGGAGGCTGGCAGGATCTCCCCGTTGCGGAGGGGCAAAGCAAAAAGGGTGCCGTTATGGGGAATTTACTATGTTTTTACGTATAACTAGTTTATAATATTTATTAAATAATTTTTATGGATGGCCTGCCCCTCGCAGGCAGGAGAGGAGTATAGAAAGAGGATATTGCATATTTGCATTGCACAAATGCATGATGATCTCTGTAGCAAAGGAAAGTCTTCACAATTTGCATAAATGCAGTATCATCGCAAAAACAGCCGGGGCCGCTCCGGCCTGCCGGTCTGTACCGTGACATATCTCCAATCTTTTCAGGGCGTGCCATGAGTTCTATGGGTATTCAACTTTTGCCGCAGCAGCTTATCCCCCTCATGCCCATCCTGGATGCCATGAGCGATGGTGTCCTTGTGGTGGATGCCAGCGGCAGCATCATTGCCGTCAATAAAAGCATGAGGCGCTTTTACCAGGGGGGCGAGACGCCCTTTCCCGGGTATCCGCTGGCGGATTTCAATGCCGCTGACGGGGTGGAAGCCAAACGGGTCCTGACATCGGGAAAACCGCTGCTGGGGCAGACCATGCACCTGCCTGCGGCCACGGTGGTGGCCAACCGGTTGCCTATCCTGCAAAACGGCAAGGTGGCGGGCGTGGTCTGCGCCATGCAGGAGATCTCATCGCTGGATGCCGTGGTGCGCCAGCTGGGGGCATATCGGGAGCTGGACAGCCAGCTGAAGGGATTGCTTGAGGCCTTGCCGCAGGCCGTGCTGGTGACGGATGCGGAAGGGCGCATCCTGCGGGTCAATGCTCCCTGCTGTCGTTTGTGCGCCATGGAGCGCGACAGCTTGCAGGGGCGTAACGTGCGCGAGCTGGAAAAAGATTTTCCCGAGCTGGCCGTGGAGGTCGCGCACTGCCTCCAGCGGGCCCTGCCTGCCCAGAGCATCGCCCGCTGCCAGGGACGCCCCCTGCTGCTGTGGTCGGTCCCTTCTCTGGACAATCATAAAAAGCCCCGCTTCGTCGTGGTCTCGCTGATGGATCTGGAGCGCTTCGACTATGTGCGCCAGCAGCTGGAAGACAGCCGGCGGAGTGCCGAAGAGGCGGAAGCCGTGGCACACGGGGGCGACATTTTCAGTCAGGTGACCCAGGAAGTGGGCATGGTCGTCCGCAGCGCGGCCATACGGCGCGTGGTCGACAGGGCCATCAAGGTCAGCCAGACGGACAGCTCCGTCCTCCTGCAGGGCGAATCCGGTGTGGGCAAGAGCATGCTGGCGGCCATCGTCCATAGGCTCTCGCCCCGGAAGAACGGGCCGTTCGTCTCCATCAACTGCGGTGCCATCCCCGAGCAGCTCATGGAGAGCGAGCTTTTCGGCTATGAACGCGGGGCTTTCAGCGGCGCCAATCCCAAGGGCAAGACGGGCCTGCTGGAAGCGGCTCACGGCGGTACGGTCTTTTTTGACGAGATCGGCGAACTTCCCCTGCCCATGCAGGTCAAGCTGCTGGAAGCCCTGGACAAGCACGCCTTCCTGCGGGTGGGGGGGACGAAGCCCGTTTCCGTGGATGTCCGCATCGTGGCGGCCACCAACAGGAACCTGGCCGAGGATGTGGAGCAGGGCAGGTTCCGCAAGGACCTTTTCTACCGGCTCAACGTCATCCCGATCCTGATCCCGCCATTGCGGGAACGCAAGGAAGATATCTATGCGCTGGCGCTGGACATGCTGGACAGACATAACGTCCGGCATGGTTGCCAGAAGCGCCTTTCTCCCGAAGTCATCGACCTGCTGCTTTCTCATCCCTTTCCGGGTAATGCCCGGGAGCTGGGCAATATCATGGAATGGATGCTGGTCATGTCCGAGGGCAATGTCCTGCGGCCCGATGATCTGCCCCTTTCCATGCGGCAGGGGAGCCCGGTGCAGACGGCAGCCCCGGCCGAGCAGGAGGGGGATGCCGCAAGCCTGGTTTACCAGCACGGCAAGCCTCTGAAGGACATCCTTTTTGCCGTGGAGGAAGAATGCCTGCGGCAGGCGCTGCAACGCTGCGCGACCATGCATGAGGCGGCCCAGATGCTGGGCATGCATCCCACCACCCTGTGGCGCAAACTTGCGCAGCACAACATGGGACAGGAAGGTAAGGCGTGATGGCATACGGGGAAACAGTGGAAAACCTTTCCAGAGAGATGGTCCTGGTCTCCCATATCCAGCGGGGGGCCGTACAGGACGGGCCCGGCTGGCGGACGACGGTCTATCTCAAGGGCTGCCCCTTGCGCTGCCCGTGGTGCTATAATGCCGAGAGCCTGCATTTTCAGCAGGAATTGCGCTATGTGCCGCAGTTCTGCATCGGGGCGGCGGCTTGCGGCAGATGTCTGGAGGCATGCCGTTCCGGGGGGATCGTCCTGCCGGGACCGGATACGGATGGCAGGCCCGTGGTACGGCGGCAGCTTTGTCGCGTATGCGGGGAATGCACGCAGTTCTGCCCCTCGGGGGCGCTCTCGCTGGTAGGGCGGGCCATGACGGCCGCGGATATCGTGCAGGAAGCGGAAAAAGACAGGGATTTTTACAGCACCTCCGGCGGAGGGCTGACCCTGAGCGGCGGCGAACCGCTGGTCCGGCCGACCCTGGCCGCCGCGGTCATGACGCTGGCCCGCCAGAAGGGGCTGCATACCGCCATCGAGACCTGCGGCTGGTTCGACCTGGACGCCCCGGAGAACAGGACGGCCCTGCGGCATTGCGATTTGCTGATCTTCGACCTCAAGCATCTGGACAGCCGCCAGCACCGGGCATTCACCCATATGGACAACAGCCGGATACTGGAGAACCTGGACAGGATCGTGCGTGAGTTCCCGGCCTTGCCCCTCTGGGTCAGGACACCGGTCGTCCGGGGCTTCAATGACAATGAGGCAGATATCCGGGATATGGCCCGCCATGTGGCCCAGCTGCCCACGGTGACGCGCCACGAGCTTTTGCCGTGCCTGCCGGTGGGGGAAGAGAAATATGCCCAGCTCGGGATGGTCCGTTCCCAGCTGGCCAGCGTTGGTCCCGACAGCGCCCAGTTGCAGGAGCTGCGGGCCGTGGTGGCCGCCTGCCGCCATGAAGCGCGGCACGGACGGGCAGAAGGGGAGGCGTGATGAAGACGGTCATGACGAGTCCGCGGGCGCGTACGGCCCGCATATTGTCCCGTTTCGCGGGCCAGGTGCCTCGCCTGTCGGTGGACAGGGCACGTTATTTCACCCGTTCGTTCCGCACCACCGAGCATCTGCCGCTGGTGGTGCGCTGGGCCAAGGCTCTGGCGCATGTCATGGAGAACATAGGCGTGCGGATCCTGCCGGACGAGCTCATCGTGGGCAGGGGCGGGCCTGAGGGGCGCTACGGCATCCTGTATCCGGAACTGGAAGGAGCCTATTTCGCCACTGCCGGCAGCCTGCTGGAGTCGGCGGAAGATATGCCGCATCATTTTTCCGCGCAGGACATCGCCGTCATCCGCGACGAGCTGCTGCCCTTCTGGGCCGGCAGGACCTTCCGGGAAAGCCTGGCCGATGCAGTGCCCCTGCATCTGCGCAGGCTTCTCTACAAGGACGGGGACATCTATGTGCCGTCCTTCATTATCCACGAGACAGCCACGGTCCGCCATTCCCTGCAATGGGTTCTGGATTACGGCAAGGTCCTGCAACGGGGCTTTTGCGGCATCTATCAGGAGGCCGCCCGGCGTCTGGACGCGCTGGACATCAACGATCCGGCCAACAACTGGGACAAGGCGCCTTTCTACCGGGCGGTGATGATCCTTTGTGAAGGCATCCGGAGCTTTGCCTGCCGCTATGCCGCACTTGCCCGGCAGCAGGCGGCGTCCTGTGGCGATGCCGTGCGCCGTGAAGAACTGGAGCGCATCGCGGCCATTTGCGAGCATGTGCCCTGGCAGCCCGCCCGCACGTTCCACGAGGCCTTGCAGGCCCAATGGTTCACGCAGCTGGTGTCGCGTCTGGAGCAACTGCACGGCGGCATCATCAGCAACGGCCGCATGGATCAGTACCTGTATCCTTTTTACAGGAAGGACAGGGAGGAGGGCCGCCTGAACGAAGATCAGGCTCTGGAGCTGCTGGACTGTCTGTGGCTGAACATGGCCCAGTTCGTGCGCGTCCAGCCGACGGCGGCCGGGATCCAGATCTATGAAGGCAACGCCCACTGGGAACATACCTGCATCGGAGGACAGCTGGCGGACGGCAGTGATGCCAGCAACGAACTTTCCTGGCTGCTGCTGCGTTCCCGGCGCGAGTTCCCGCTGGATTACCCCGACCTCAGCCTGCGTATCCACGAGGGAACGCCCGAAGATTTGCTGCGGGCGGCCTGTGCCGCCATCCGGGAGGGACGCGGCCCGAAATTCATGAACGATGTCGAGATCATCGACCTGTTCGTGAGGAAAGGGGCGAGTCTTGAGGAGGCGCGTGACTACAGCGGTTCCGGTTGCAGTGAGGTCCGCCTGATCAACCGGACGACCTATCTGACCGGCACCACCTGGTTCAATCTGGCGGCCGTTCTCGAGATGGTGCTGTACAACGGGCATTGCAGCATGGAGGGAAGCGGCCGGCTGGGGCTGGAGACAGGCGATCCGTGTACGTTCAGCACCTATACGGCTTTTGAGGAAGCCTTTTTCGCCCAGCTTTCCTTCATCCTGGAGCAGGTCCTCATCCAGCAGTATGTGGCGGATACCCTGCGTCCCGCCCATGTGGCGGCACCACTGCTTTCCAGTCTGCATGATCTCTGCATGGAGCAGGGCAGGGACATCAACGTGGGCAGGCTGGAAGGCGCCCTGATCCTGGGCGGGCAGGTCGGCCCTACCGGCTTCGCGACGGTGGTGGATTCGCTGGCGGCCATCCGCTGGCTGGTCTATGAGCGGCGTGTTCTGGATATGGCCCGCCTTCTGGAAGCCCTCAGAAACAACTTTGAAGGCTTCGAGCTGGAGCGCCAGTACTGCCTGGCCGCCCCAAAATTCGGCAATCAGGATGACAGGGTCGACGACATCGCTGCCAGGCTCGACCGTTTCATGGTCGAATTCTGCGGCCGCCATCTTAATTATTACGGCGGCACTCCCGAGGTATTCTATGTACCGGTGACCAGTCACCGGGCCATGGGAGGGGTCACGGGGGCCACACCTGACGGGCGCCGGGCCGGAGACGCGCTTTCCGCGGGGGTCTCGCCGGGGGCAGGCTGTGCCCGCAACGGCTATACGGCGATCCTGCATTCCGTGGCCGCCTGCAAATATGAGCAGGGCCTGGCCCGTGCCGCCCGTATGCTGGACATCCATATGCCGCCGCGTGCCGTGGCCGGTGAGGACGGCTGTGCCAGGATGGCGTCCTTCGTCAGGACCTGGAGCCGCCAGAAGCACTGGCACCTCAATATCTGTATGCAGGATGCCCTGCAGTTGCTGGCTGCCCGCAACGACAAAGAAAAATTCTATGCCCAGATGATGCCTTTCGAGGGCTATGCGGCCCTTCCGGGGCCGCTGCGGCCGGAGGCACAGGCAGAACTGCTGCGGGACACGACGGAGCAGGACGCGCAGGCCTGACGGCCTGCGCCATGTGAACCTTTTCTTTATACGCAAGGAAGGGGACGCTGTGCGTCCCCTTTTTTTGTGTCACAAGGCTCTGGTTAGGGGCGATTTTTCCTGTTTTTACGGCGGAGTACACGCATCTTTACACTATGGATAATTATTATTGGTTTCTACATTGCATTCGTACGATATTGCAAAATCGAAATTAATAATATAACTATTTGTTTTTATTGATTTTATTTATGTTATTGAGCGGATACTGCAATTTTGCAGGCATGCAGGCTTTTTGAAAGCCCTCCATATTGCAATGTCGCAATATAAAAGATGAAGATTGACAGGATTATTTTTTAACATATTGAAAACATTGCTTGTTATTTTTGTGGCACAGCCTTTGCTTTACACAGACCAAGAAATCAACAGGAGTTTCCCAATGGCAAACCATAAGATCACCATTTACCATGACGGTACCATCCTGACCATGGATGCGGACTTCCCCCAGGTCGAAGCACTGGCCGTGATGGACGGGCGTATAGTGGCCACGGGCTCCCTGAAGGATGTGAAGCAGGCTGTGGGCGATGGCGCCGACCTGGTTTCTCTGGAAGGGGGCACGCTGCTGCCGGGATTCATCGACGGGCACAGCCATTTTTGCAGCGGCGGCATGAACCGCCTGTATGCGGCCGACTGTGCTGTGGAGAACATGGAAGCCCTCAAGGAGAGCCTGCGCCGCAAGCTGCATGACGACCGTCCTTCCCAGTGGGTCGTCGGGCACAGCTTCGACGAAAAAGGCATGGAGGAGCAGTGTTATCCCACCCGCGAGATCCTGGATGAAGTTTCCACGGACGTTCCCATCTTTTTCCGCCATGTGACGGGCCATACGGGCATCGCCAACAGCAAGGCCCTGGAGATCGCGGGCATCACCCGCGATACGCCCGATCCGGCCGGCGGCATCATCGGCCGTGATGCCCAGGGCGAGCCCAACGGCATCCTGGAAGGCATCCCGGCCCAGACCCTGGTGCGCAAGCACATCCCCGGCTTTACCCTGGACGAGATGCGTGCGGCCCTGGCTGACGACAGCGCCCGCTATGCCTCTTGCGGCATCACCACGGCGCAGGGTGGCCCGGCCTTTTCCCCCATGGATGCGGAACTGGGCCACAAGGTGACCGAGCTGGTCCTGGACTGCGCGCACGACGGCACCCTGACCATCCGTACCGTGCTTTTCATCCGCGCCAATGACATGAGCCGCCTGGCTCCGTATCCCAACCATGTGCCCGGTACGGATCTTTCCGGCAACGGCCGGGTGACCATGGGCGCGGCCAAGCTGTGGGCCGACGGGGATCCGCGCGGCCATACCGGTTACTTCCTGGAGCCCTATCCCTTCGTGGATCCTGCCAAGGGCGCGGATTACCGCGGTGAATTCCTCTATACCGTGGACGAGCTGGTGGAAAAGATCCTGCCCATCCATAAGGCCGGCTGGCAGATCGCCATCCATGCCAATGGCGACGGTGGCATCGAGATCGTGACCCAGGCCTACGAGCGCCTGCAGCAGCTCCATCCCCGTCCCAATGCGCGGCACCTGGTCATCCATTGCCAGTATCCCAGCTACAGCCAGTTGCAGCGTCTCAAGGCTGCCGGGGCCTATCCCTGCTTCTTCATCAGCCCCCTGTACCACTGGGGCGAGATCCATGCCGGTTATGTGGGCGCGGACCGCGTGGCCCGCTTCTGCCCCTGCCATGACGCTGATGAACTGAGCCTGCCCTACAATCTGCATACCGACGCCCCCATCACGCCGGTGGATCCCCTGATCCAGGTCTGCACGGCCGTGACCCGCACCAGCCGCAAGGGCACCGTGTACGGGCCTGACCAGGCCGTGACGGTCATGTCGGCCCTCAAGGCCGTGACCATCCATGCTGCTTTCCTCAATTTCGAGGAGCATGTGAAGGGTTCCCTGACGCCCGGCAAGTACGCCGACATGGTCCTGCTGGCCGAGAACCCCCTGACGGTCGCCCCCGAATACATCAAGGACATTGCCGTGCTGCGCACCTATGTGGGCGGCGATGTCGTGTACAGCCGCTCCTAGGATGGAGGAGATCATGGAAAACCAGTCCCTGATACATCGCGAGGCCAATTGCCTGTCCCGCTTCGACCGCCTGCCGGTCAAAAGCGAAATGCTGAAGATCATCGCCGTGCTGGCCGCGGTGAGCGTGGTGGAAGCCTTTGACCTGGGCCTGATCGGCCAGACCGTGCTGGTCCTCAAGCAGATCTGGAACCTCGGCCCGGCGGAGACCGGCCTGCTGGCCACCTGCTCCACCATCGGTGTGGTGCTGGGCACCTTCAGCTGCGGCTTCCTTTCGGACCGTTATGGTCGCAAGCGCGTCCTTTTCTGGGCCGTGTTCATCTTCACGGTCTTCACCTTCATGGGCCCCCTGATGGAGAACTTCTACTGGGTCGTGGCCATGCGCTTCCTGAGCGGCCTTGGTTCGGGCGCCGTCTTCCCCATCCCGTATCTGTACATCTCCGAACTGGTGGGGGCCAAGCAGCGCGGCGTCACCTTTGCCTACTGCAATTCCATCCTCGTGCTCTCCTATGTGCTGCCGTCTTCCTTCGGCGCCTGGGCCGTGGCCACCTTCCCGCTGGAAGTGGCCTGGAAGCTGCCCTTCCTCGTGGGTGGTCTGCCCATCGTGATGCTGTACTTCATCCACAAGTACATGCCGGAATCTCCCCGCTGGCTCATGCGCCACAACCGTCATGACGAAGCCGAGGCCCTGGTGGAACGCCTGGAAAGCAGCCTGGGCATGGAGCATGACAAGAACTACATGGATCCCGCCATCCTGACCGCCGTGAACGAAGCCCGCTCCGGCAACAAGCCCAAGGTCAGCTGGACCATGCTCTTCAAGCCCCCGTACCTGAGCCGCACCATCGTGTCCTACTCCATGTTCTCGGCCGCCCTGGTGTTCTGGTACGTGGTCATGGTCTATGCGCCCACCATCCTCACGGGCAAGGGCTTCCAGATGTCCAGCTCCGTGCTGATGGGCGGCCTGATGATGGCCATCGGTGCCGTGGCCGGCATGGTCTGCGGCCACATGATCGAAAAGTACGGCCGCAAGCCCATGTACATCATCCTGGCCCTGCTGACCGCCGGTTGCAGCATCCTGCTGACCATGGTGGAGAGCCTCAATGCCTGGCTCATCGTGGGGACGGCCCTGGCCTTCTTCGGCAATGCCATCTTCTCCATCTGCAAGCTCTACATCGCCGAACAGTACCCCACGGAACTGCGCGGTACGGGCGCCGGTCTCGGCGAAGCCGTGAGCCGCATCTGCGGCGGCGTGCTGGCGGCCTACTTCATCGCTTTCCTCATCGCCTCCGGCAACCAGCACGCGGTGTTCTGGTTCCTGGCCATCTGCTACCTCGTCTCCACGGCGCTCCTGGCCATCTGGGGACAGGAGACCATGGGCAAGAGCGTGGACGCCACGGGCAGCTCCAGCGGCAAGTAGAGGACCGTACAACAAGAACAAACAACGGGCCTGCGGGCCCTGGAGGAACATATCATGTCGTGTGCCTGCACTTATTCCGAACAGGAACAGCTCCTTCTCGATACCATCGCCGGCAAGAGCAATCCCTATGCTGAAAAGCATCCCCGCCTGTACCGTCTGGTGGCTGCCTTTGAAGGCAAAAAGCCCCATATCGACGTGGAGCGCGCGCTGCTGTTCACCGAATCCATGAAGCAGACCGAAGGCGAACTGCTGGTGCTGCGCTGGGCCAAGGCCCTCAAGCACATCGGCGAGAACATGACCGTCTACATCGACGATGACCAGCTCATCGCCGGTCGTTGCGGCCAGCAGGGCGCCCGTTACGGCATCCTGTATCCCGAACTGGACGGCGACTATCAGGCGTCCGCCCTCAAGGAGCTGCCCGGCCACGAGGCTTCCCCCTTCGACGTCAATGCCGAAGACGCCCGCGCCGTGGAAGAGATCATCACCCCCTACTGGAAGGACAAGACCTTCCACCAGGATCTGAACAGCCGTCTGGATCCCGAGTCCCATCGTCTGGCCTATGCCGACAAGGGCGGCTACATCTCCCGCTACATCTGCTGCGAAACGGCCTCCAACCGTTCCAGCCTGCAGTGGTGCCTGGACTGGGAACGTCTGTTCAAGCTGGGCTTCAAGGGCATCCGTGAAGAAGCCCTGGCCCGCATGGCCGAACTGGATCCCGACGATCCGGTGGACCAGAGCGAAAAGCGTCCCTACCTGGAAGCCATCGTCACCGTCAGTGAAGGTATCGTCACCTGGGCCCGCCGCCATGCGGAACTGGCCCGTCGCAAGGCCGCCGAAGAGACCGATCCCCGCCGCAAGCAGGAGCTGCTGACCATCGCTTCCAACTGCGAATGGGTGCCCGAGAACCCGCCGCGCACCTTCCATGAAGCCATCCAGGCCCACTGGTTCACCCAGGCTTTTGCCCGCCTGGAGCAGAAGATCAGCTCCAACCCCACCAACGGCCGTATGGACCAGCTTTTCTGGCCCTACTACCAGAAGGACCTGGCCGAAGGCCGCATCGACGAGGAAGGCGCCATCGAGCTCTTCCAGTGCATGTGGGCCAGCATGGCCCAGTGCCTGGACCTGGCCATCACGCCCTACAACAAGGCCACGCATGAAGGCTATTCCCACTGGGAAGCCGTGACCGTGGGCGGCCAGACCCGCGACGGCCGCGACGCCACCAACGAACTGTCCTACATCATCATGCGTTCCAAGCGGGAATGCCCCCTGCATTACCCCGACCTGGCCGCCCGTGTGCACAGCCGTTCTCCCGAACGCTTCCTGACCGCTGTGGCCGAGATGATCAAGCAGGGCTGCGGCTTCCCCAAGCTGCTCAATGACGACGAGATCATCCCCCTGCATCTGGCCAAGGGCGCGCCCCTGGAAGACATCTATGACTATGCCGCTTCCGGTTGTGCCGAGATCCGTATGCCCCGCGTGGATACCTACACCAGCGGCCATGCCCAGATGAACTTTGGTGCCGCCGTGGAACTGGTGCTCTACAACGGCCGCATGAAGAAGTACGGCGACGAACTGCTGACCGTGGAAACCGGTGACGTGCGCAACTTCACCACCTGGGAAGAGTTCTGGCAGGCCTACGCCACCCAGCAGAACTACCTGATGCGCCACGCCTTCATGCAGCAGTACCACATCATCAAGGCCCGCGCGCAGCACTTTGCCACGCCCATCTCCGATGCCCTGCATGTGCTGGCCATGAAGGAATGCGTGGACCTGCACCAGGATCACCACTACGAAGGCGGCCTGGATCTCGGCTACTTCGAATGCCTGGGCTACAGTACGGCCATCGACTCCCTGTCGGCTGTCCGCAAGCTGGTCTTCGACGACAAGAAACTGACCATGCAGGAGCTGCTGGACGCGCTGGAATGCAACTTCGAAGGCAAGGAAGACGTCCGCAAGATGCTGCAGAGTGCCCCCTGCTACGGCAATAATGATGATTACGCCGACAGCATCGGTCTGGAGATCGACCGCCTGGCCCAGGAATTCAGCAAGAAGTACGCGCCCCGTCTGGGCATCAAGTGCGACTTCCGCATGGTGCCCTTCACCTCGCACGTGCCCTTCGGCCGCGTGGTCTCCGCCACGCCCAACGGCCGCAAGGCCTGGACGCCGCTGTCCGACGGCTCTTCCGCTTCGCACGGCGCCGACGTCAACGGGCCTACCGCAGTGCTGCTCTCCAACTTCAACTCCAAGAACTACAATATGTTCCAGCGTGCCGCCCGCCTGCTGAACATCAAGTTCACCCCCAGCTGCCTGGCCGGCAAGGAAGGTACCCGCAAGCTGGTGAGCTTCATCCGCGCCTTCGTGGACCTGCGGCTGTGGCATGTGCAGTTCAACGTGGTCAACCGCCAGACCCTGGTCAATGCCCAGAAGGATCCCGAAAAGTACCGTGGCCTCATTGTCCGCATCGCGGGCTACAGCGCCTACTTCACGGAACTGTCCAAGGATCTGCAGGACGACCTCATCGCCCGTACCCAGCACGAGCAGGTCTAGTAAATCGCCAATCCAACCTCAGGGAGGGGGCTTCGGCCCCCTTCCGCCTTTCGGGAGAGATGCCATGTCGGACAAGAATCGCGGTACCGTTTTCAACATCCAGCGCTATTCCGTGCATGACGGCCCGGGCATACGGACGCTGGTCTTCCTCAAGGGCTGTCCGCTGCGCTGCCTGTGGTGCAGCAATCCCGAATCCCAGGAGGCCGCACCGCAACTGGCGTACAATGCGGACAAATGCCTTGGCTGCGGGCGCTGTGTGGCCACCTGTCCGCAACAGGCCCTGCGCCTCGAGCAGGACGGCATCCATCGGGACAGGGAACGCTGCGATCCTGCTTGCCGTGCCTGTGCGGAAGTTTGTCCGGGACAGGCGCTGACCTTTTACGGCAAGACCATGACGGCCCGCGAAGTGCTGGACAAGGTGGAAGAAGATGCCGCCTTTTATGCCCGCTCCGGCGGCGGCCTGACCCTGAGCGGCGGCGAGCCGTTGCAGCAGGGGGATTTTTGCCTCTCCATCCTGGAAGAGGCGGAACACCGGGCCGTGCATACCGCCATGGAAAGTTGCGGTCAGGCCCCCGAAGAGACCATCCTTGCCGCCTGCGGCAAGCTCGACTACCTTTTGTTCGACATCAAGCATCTGGACAGCGAGGCCCACAAAAAGGCGACGGGCATGGGCAATGAGCGCATCCTGCGCAACCTTGCGGCTGTGCGGAGCGCGTATCCGCATCTGCCCATCCACCTGCGTACGCCGCTCATCCCCGGTATCAATGATGACGAAGAGCTGATCCGGCGTATCGTCGAGCTGGCTCGCTCCATGGATGCCGTCCATTACGAGCTTTTGCCCTACCACCGTATGGGTGAGCAGAAATACCGCTTTTTGGGCAGGGAATACCCCTATGGCGGTCCTGCTCAGGTGGACGCCGGGATACTGGCGCGCCTGCGGGGTGTCGTCGAGGAAGTTTTTCCGGAAAAGGACTGATGTCCGTTTAAAATGCCGTCTATCTACCGGATGGTAAATCCTCCAGTGCTGTCAGCATTGGAGGATTTTTTATTTTTGCATATGGGGATATGTGAGTAAAATGATGTACATGATATATGAAGAGCATAGAAATTATTTTTTATTATAAATATTATGCTGTATATTATTGATATTTTGAACGTAAATTTTTCCGAGATAAGCATTTTCAAGTTGTAGTCAAAGGGTTAAAATAGATAAATTATATTGAAAATTAAATAGTTATTCAAATGATAGCGCCCTTGAAATATTTTCCTCTTTTTGCTATCGCTGCCGTCGACAGACAGAAATGGGAAGAAGAAAAATCTTGGCAAAAATAATAAAGGAAATATTTTTTGTTGATACAGAAAATATTGCCTTTTTATATAACAAGAAAATATCTACTGACTAGCTTGAGGAGAATATTGTGAAAAACGTGTTAGTGCTGCTGCTTATGATGTTGGCGATACCTTTGAACGCATTTGCTTTTGATATCCGCGGCTGGTGGCAGCTTGAAGAGATGCCTTCCATCTTTATGAAGATCAACGAAGAAAAGATATACGGATTCAAGTATAGGATAAGCAAGGAGACCGATGAAAGGGTAGAGATCTTTGTCGATAACTCGGACGTTCCCTGCTATCTTGATAAAAAAGGCGAAGATGGGCTTTTGCTCATCAATGCCCTTGGAGAACAGAAGTCCTATAAACTGGTGACGCGTGATACCAGCCTTCCGCAAAAGGACGTACGGAAATTGTGCGGTATTGAAGAATAGTCCCCCTGTGCCCCCAATATTGGAGGGCAGGGGAGAGTGCTTTTGGAACATGAACGGCATGCCTGCAGGTAGCGGGTATGCCGTTTTTTGTATGGTTTGTGGAGACGGTAGCGTATGCGGCGCGGTAGTAGGGTACCATACGCATGATGCTGGCATGTGCGAAGCGTCCTGGTGTTGCTGGGGCTTTTTTAGGGAAGAGCTTGCACCTTAAGCGTAGACATCTGGAGCTGTCATAGCCACGCAGGAAGGGCATGATGGCCCCTGGGGGTACTAGGTTTATGCTGGGGTTTATCGGCGAGCTGTATAGCACCATCAGCTACTAGCATCTCAATGAGGATCAGGAGCGCCGCAAGCGGGAGAGTCTAACGAGCCTTTCTGGCAAGAATTCCATCGAGCACAAGAAGGATGCTATTGAGTAGTTCTGTAGGGGGGACTTGTTGCAGCGCGTGATTGACGATGTCAGAGCGAGGCAGTCAACGCTGCAGGAATGAAGGCTGACGCATCCGGCATCCGCTCATACTCATGCAGGTGCAGCTTGCTGCCGACCTTAACTATTAGTTAAGTAAATAGACAAGAAAAAACAAGATAGAAGATGTTTGTTTCTAGTTAGCAATCTTCTGCCCTGCACTACCTTTCGCTGTATTCTATTCTGCCTAGTCCAATGGGAACCGCTCCGCCTACTACCTGAGCGACCCCTGTGGCCGTTCCGGCTGGACGATCCGCAAGGAAAGCCTTAAGTACCGCCTGCCTCGCGGTAGTCTGGCTGTGCTGGACTTTGCCACTGGTTGGAGAGCGCTGCCTGCTAGATGGGAAAGGCCCCGGCAAAAGCGGGGTAAAAATTTGTGGTAAATGTCGCAGTTATCTTTGGGGTGTTGACATTGACTGTTTGTTGCAATATAAATTATTTTATATTAGGAGGACTATATGGATTTTCAATATAACGTATCGAGGAATTATAACAGGATAAATTTTCAAAATATATTCGGAATGCAGTTCCTCCCTAGTGCTCTGAAAGAAATATATGATGCAGTTGTTAAAAGATCCTATAAGGATTTAATATTAGACTTTTCTGGACTAGAGGCTGCATTTGCAGATGGGATGGTTCCCTTATGTTCATATGTAAGATATATAAAAGAAGAATATAATGTATCTATTGAGTATGTTGCTCCTAATTCCCTTAGACTTAATAGGATATTTGTAAATGCAAATTGGGCGCATTTAATAGATTCTACTGCTAGAGAATCAAAATACTCTGGATACAAACAATTTCCAGCCACAATAGTTAATGATGATGATGACTTATCTAGTGTTGTAAATAGCGTTCTTGATTGTGTACTTAGAGCAACTGATTTAAAATGCAGAGAGGATTTAGGTGTTATTGAATGGGTAATAAATGAAATTGCGGAGAATATACTACGTCACTCAGAATCTACTGTTGGTGGACTTGTGCATTTAAGTAGGTTTATACAAAACAAAAAATGTATAGAAATTGTATTTTCGGATAGTGGTATAGGGATCGCTGAAAGTTTGAAAAGTGTCCCTAAATATAGTACTGCTTCTGATTGTGAATTATTAGAACTTGCGACACGAGAGGGAATTACAAATGGCAAGGGAATGGGAAATGGCCTATATGGTGCACGTAGCGTATCCGTGCAAAGTAATGGGTATTTTAAAATATATTCTAACCATGGAAAACTAGAAATAAAGGAACACCTTATACCCAGATGACGCCTATGGTCATTCCTTTTCATGAAACAGCCATTTGTATTGCGTTAGATTTTTCAACACCTGGGGTATTAGAGAGCGCTTTAAATTTTAATGATGAAAGATATAGATATGTAAGCGTATATACTGAAGTTCTGTACGATGATGAAGATACGATCTTTGAAATAAAGAAGGAAGTAGCATCTCTTTCAACAAGATCTATAGGTGCTTCCTTTAGAAGAAAGGTAGTGAATCTTATAGAAATGCAAAATCCAGACTATATTACTTTCGATTTTGATGGAATTGACTCTACTATGTCGAGTAGCTTTGCTGATGAAGTTTTTGGAAAAATAATAGAAGAGAAGGGAAAGAAATTCATCTCAAAAATAAGAATGAAAAATATAAGTGAAGTAAATAAAAATTTAATACAACGTGCTATTGTACAACGGTTAGAGCGGCAACCGTTATAGCGAATATATTACCTGAACAGACTAGAGGGTTCCCCTATATATTTATGCGGGAACCCTATTTAATTATATTGGGTGATTTGTCCGATGTATTAGAATGCCAGAGCGCGGCAGGGGTAAGGTGTTCCGCTATGTTCGTGGTGTCGGATTACACGGCGGCCGGAGTAGTATGTCTGGGAGAGTGTGGTAGGGATCGCAGCTGAATAGTCGCTGGGATGCACGGACATTTTTTGAAAATGCCTCAAAACGAAAAAAGCCCTTACGATTTCTCGTAAGGGCATGATTTCGTTGGCGTCCCCAAGGGGATTTGAACCCCTGTCGACGGCGTGAAAGGCCGTTGCCCTCATATCCCTCTTTACCCGTTACACCTTTTTTTGCACGATCTGCCAAAAAAGGGAGATCGTATGACCCTGAACGACGCTTTTGATCTCTATCAGCAGCTCGTCCTGTCGTCCTCATCGAAAAGAGGAATAACAACAGAAACGGGGCGTTGGCAACACCATATTGCTCCTTTTTTGGGGAATATGCCGCTTGATGGGGTTAAAAATGTTCAAATTATGCAATTAAGAAAGGTGCTTGAAGAAAAGTCTCTTAGCCCTCAATCTGTCTATCATTGCTTGTCGTTGGTGCGCCGCGTTCTGCGCCGGGCAGTGGAATGGGAATTATATGCTGGCCCTGTTCCTGTATTCAGAATGCCCAAATTTGATAATCGACGTCTGAGATTTCTTTCTGAGGCAGAGGCGGCTTACCTTCTTCAAAATCTTAGTTCAAGATCGGAATTATGGCACGACATAACAAAATTTGCTTTATATACAGGGCTTAGAGCTGGAGAAATATATGGACTTATGCCGTATCATGTAGATATAGCAATAAGAAGTGTTAAAATATATGATACAAAAAATACGCTCAGTCGTGTCATTCCTCTTAATGATATAGCTTTAAATATCGTAGAGAAATATTATAGGCATTCAGTTCAATCACTGCCACTTTTTAATCACAATGGAGAGCTTCCTGCTGCTCACTACAAAGTTTTCAGATGCGCCATAAAAGCGTGCGGATTTAATCGTGGGATTAAAGATAGGCGTGAACGTGTTTGCTTTCATACACTACGGCATACATTTGCATCGTGGCTCGTGCAAAAGGGGTATCCCCTTGCTATGGTAGGGACTCTTCTTGGCCATAAAGACATAAAGATGACAATGCGTTATGCTCATTTAGCCCCCGATCAGGCACGTCAAGCAGTATCTGCATTGCCATGTTTGGAAAAGAGTGCTTGCTGGAAATATGGCTAATTTGTTTTGGATAGGCCGCGCTTGCTTTTCTACGCCAGAATGCCTATAAATAAGGTGTCGGGAAGGTGTGTCACCACCTTCCCGACAGGCACGGCGCGTGTGCGCCCCCTTTTTGTTACGCGGTTATGGTTTCATGTTTTTGCCCCGCCCGGTGCCAGCCGGACGGGGCCTTTGTTTTACTTAAAGCCGGGACGAAGCCCGGAGCATAAGACAAAGGAGCGTCAGCAGCGCCAAGACGATGAGGCGTCTCATGCAGCCAACCTCCTTTACCCGCAAGCGGGAGTTTGCGCCGTGCCGAGCGCGAGGAGGTGCCGCGTAACAAAAAAAATTTATAGTAAGGCTATGTAAATTTCAAGTTTAAACTGTCTTTGTACTTGTTAATTCTTAAAAATCGTTTTATATAAATATATCTACATAAAGGAGTATCCATATGGCTCTCGAAGACAGAGATATTTTTACAGCAATTTTTGCCAAATATAGCGACCAACCTATTGAATTTGTCATGGAGCAGTACGAAAAAGCGAAGCTGCTCAACATGGCAATCGAAAAGCGCCTTTGGGATCAGTCCAGAGTCGTAGCCTGTCCCGCCTCGGAAAGTCCGGCCCCAAAAGAGGAGAAGAAGCCTGAAGAACCGCAGGGTCGTGTTCCTGAAAAAAAATGCTATACGCAAAAAGACTTGAAGTGCGATCCTGCCGAAGCCATCACCGATACGAGCGTTACATGCTGCTTGTGCGGTAAGCAGTCACTGACGCTGACGGCCAGACACCTGGCTCACCACGGCATCACTGTGGAAGAGTACAAAAAGCTCTGTGGCTACTCCGAACAGCAGAAGCTCATGGCGCACAACCTCTTGGTCAAGCTGACGACCAACGCCCAGCGTGCCCAAGCAGCCCGCGCTGCCAAACGAGCAGAAGCTCATTCATAGCAGCGTCAAGCATTCAAATACGATAGCCCCGGAAGGATACGTCCTCCGGGGCTATCGTATTTTATCGTATTCTACACTGATTTCATCTTATCTTATCTTATCTCATCTTATTCTACACTGATTTCATCTTATTTTTTTATTTGTTGCAAGAATCAGATAAAATATGATATGTTTAAGAGAAAACTAAGAAGGCAGGACAGGTGAAGTAGTACCACTTTTCAAGTGGACACTTCACGTCCTGCCCCCTCATGCGCCGGGGGAGGCTTGCTTATTCGCCTTCGGCTCAACGCTAAACGCAGGAGAACAACCATGGACGAACATCAGAGCAATGGACAGGAAATTATCATGCAACCCACTGAAAACATTGTCGAGATCGACGGCGGGAGCATGTTTACCACATCTCTGATCGTGGCGCAGGCATTCGAGAAGGAGCACAAGGACGTGCTGCGGGCCATCTCCAACTTGGAGTGCTCTGAAGAATTTAACGAGCGCAATTTTGCGCCCGTTGAATACAAGGATGCCAAAGGCGAAATGCGGCCCGCCTATCGCATGACCCGTGACGGTTTTTCCTTCTTGGCAATGGGCTTTACGGGCAAGAAGGCGGCTGCCTGGAAGGAAAAATTCCTGGAGGCGTTCAATGCGATGGAGCAAACCCTGCTGGATCAGCAAAAAGACTCCATCATGGAGCAAGCCCAGGAACAAGAAGCGCTGCCGAAAGAAGCGCAGCCCATCCCCTATTTTTTCCGGTCAAGAAAGCGGATCGGCAAAGGTGGGCGAGCGGCGCTGGAGGGTATCCTGCGTCTGGAAGCCTTGCTTCAGGGAGACAGCCTGGAACATACCGAACAGCGTCTTTGCGCCAGGATGCGCGTGAAGAGTGTGGGAGACCTTCAGGAATGTCGGTTGCAGGAAGCCATCATTTACGTCTTTGAGGAACTCTTCCGGGTTGGGGGACAAGATGGATGGAAGGATACCTCTTCAACGAACATGCTCCTTACCTTGCAGGGCTTGGTCGATTTCTGGGGGCATTTCAGCAACTACACCAAGACGGAAATCCGCACCTATATCTGCAATCGCTGCGGTGTGGACAATTTTGAAGAACTGAAGACAGAGCATGATCTTTTCAAGGCCGTGCTGGCCGCTTGGAGCGGTTTTTCAAACCACAACCTGAAATGGCAGTGCTGGTAGTATGGCAGAGGCAAAGAGAAAGGCCCGGCGCTCAGAGCAGGTTAAATCCTATGTGACGTCGGAGGAGTTTGTATTCATCATGGAGTCAAGCAACCGTGCTGGATTAAGTATGTCGGAATTTGTCCGGCGTGTTTGCCTCGGTTTCCGAGTTGAAAGCCGGGAGGATCAGCAGGCCCGGCGCGAGTTGCTGAAGGTCAATGCGGACTTGGGCCGCCTTGGCGGATTGCTCAAGCAGACGCTGGCCAGTGGCCATAAGGAACAAATCTACGGACTGCTCCACAAGATCGACCAGGCACAGGCTGAGCTGAAGGCAAAAATCAAGGCATTATGATTAGCAAACACATCCTTTCTGCTCCCCGGAATGACAATTATGCCCGGCTGGCGAACTATATCGCCGCCGGGCATGAATATAGCATGGATATTCAGAATGAAGAACGAATCTACGATCCGCAGCGAAATGTTTCAGCAAGTCAAGGCGTTGCCGGAAACCGCCTGCGTCAACTGTCCGAATGCCGTCTGGCATCTTACTCGCAGCGAGAACAAAAAAGAAAAATTGCGGATTTTCTGCCTGCTGATGCACGCCCTGATCGACGAGCCGCTGATAGCCTGCGAGGGAACGAAAATTTATCCAAATCCATGATGCCGGAAAAATGTCTTATGAGCTGGTGCGCCGGATGTTGGGCTGGCGATGACTATGACCTGGCTGTGCAGGAAGTAGCGGATACCCAGGCGCTCAACAGGCGCACCGGCAAAGAGAAAACCTATCATTTGATTATCAGCTTTCACCCAGAAGATGAAGGGAAGCTGACGCCAGATGTATTCAAGCAGATCGAAGAACGATTTGCCGATGCCTTGGGCCTGTCAGAGCATCAGCGCCATTGCGGCGTGCACGTCAATACCGAGAACATCCACATGCATGTCGCATACAATCTGATCCACCCGGAGAAGCTGACGCGGGTGGAGCCGTGGCGCGACTACCTCAAGCGTGACAAGCTGTGTCGGGAGTTGGAAAAGGAATACGGCCTGATCGTGGATAACGGGAGGGAAGCGGGCAAGGAGAGAGGCCTTGGCAGTAAAGCTGCCGCGATGGAAGCGCACTCTGGCCAGCAATCCTTTGAAGGCTTCGCGCGGCAGGAGAGTATCGCTGTCCTGGTCAGTCTGGAGCAATGTCAATCCTGGGAGGATGTTCACCAGGCCTTTGCGACCCACGGGCTGGAATTGCGGCGACGTGGTGCCGGGCTGGTCATCAAGGATCGCTATGGGCGACAGACGGCCAAAGCCAGCACAGCGCACCGTGAATTTTCCCTAAAGAAGCTGGAAGGCCGGTTCGGGCAGTTCCAGGCGGCAAAAGGACAATTCCCGGACAGTGAGCGGCGCTATGGCATATCTCCTATCCAGAAGGCCCCAGACAGAGGGGAGTTGTGGATGGAGTTCACCCAAGGGAACGAGGAGCAGAAAGCGGAACTGGAGAGCATACGCCAGAAGTGGCGACGGAAGCGGCAAGAGCTGGCAGCCAAGCCTTTGGCCCGCACGACCAGGGCATATCTCCGCAAGCTGTCATGGCAGTATGAGCGGGAGGAAATCCAGGCAACGCGCTCCCGGCAGGCAGGCAACTGGCTGGATTTTTTGCGTGACAAAGCCATCCGGGGAGATGAAACCGCCCTGGCCATCTTGCGATCCCGGCAGGAGGTTGTCGCTCCGGAGAGGGCTACCGACCAGCAAGAAGTGGGCAACAGCCCACTGGCCAAGGAGACAAAAATCCTGGAAAACGCTGTCCTGTCACCTCAAAGGAAGCGTTGCCTGACCAGTGTTGCTCTGATGGAAAAAATTGTCCCAGGCGTGCAGGCCAGCATCACCACGCATGGAAATATCGTCTACCGTCTTCCCCAAGGCGGTAAAATCATCGACACCGGCAGGCAGATCAGCTTCAGCCAGGAAGCGCGAGAAACAGCGCTGGCGTATATGTCTATGAAATGGAATGTAAAATCACGAACTAAAGATAACTTGGGCGAGACATTTACACTAGTAGATGGAACAAAAATCAGCTTAGCGAAGGGACAAAACTGCTTTTGCCGACCGGAAAAGGCCCCCAAAAGGCGGCATCAAGCATTGGAAAGATAATTTTACCTTTCAAAGCAGATAGTTTTTTGTTTTGAGTCTATCTGTTTTTCCATTGCGTACATGAAGTTCTTAAATAGTTCAAATTCAGTTCCTCTGATTTTTTCACCGGCAGGAAGCCTGCTGATTTCTTGAAGCTGGTTTTCTAAAATATTGCTTTCGTGAAGGTCACAGACACGATTTTTAAGGCAGATCAGTTTTTCTTTTGATATATCCAGATTTTTGAGCATGGTTGTTTTCATTTGTGAATATACTATTGCCAAGTCAAAAACATCCCTAGCTTTGAACTCACTTGCCCGGTGCTCTATTTTCTTGGCGATAATTTCAACAGGATGATCTAAGAATATTTTTTCACCTTCGATTATGGCTTGGACTGGTTTGCAGTTTGATATACGAGGAGAAAGGATAAAATCTATTTCCCCTTCTTTGAGATATATCTTTGTAAAATTGTCTTGTTCGATATATTTAATAGCTCTATCCTCTAAGGCATCATTGATTCGTGGAGAAATATAACCTAGCAACTGCCTGTCACTGAAAAAAATATCAATATCTTTGCTGAACCGATGATTGAACTTGTGCATAAGCACAGTGCCGCCGCCAAATGTCCACATGGAAGATGGCAAATTGGCCTGCTTGATTTGTTGCATAGCTGCTGAAAATAAATTTTTCCAACTATCGCTATTCATGGATAATCCTCTCAAAATTTCTTCCTTTCATTACCTTGGGAAGCATATCATACTTTTTTTTCAACTCCTTATAAGAAATTCCGTTTTCCTTGATGAACCCGATAATGATTTCATGGGGCAATTCGTTAAAAAAAGTATCAATATGGCCAAGCCAATGCCCCATCTCCTCTTTGCCTAGGATTATATTTTTAAGAATTTCAGGTGTAATTTCTTTCCGATAGGATACGTTACAGCCGATGACCGCACACCGCGTATAACTATTATCACTTTTCGTGCTCATTGAGATAACTTTCCAATGCAGCGCGCACGACGTCCACTTCTTTGCACTCATGTTCAAAAGCAAAACGCCTGAGCCGCTGGTTAAGTTCCAGGGGAAGCGTGAAAGTTTTTGCCTTGGTAGGAAGTCCCTTGGGGCGTCCGATTCTCGATGTCTGATCGCTGTCTTCTGCTTTTTCTGTCGGCGTGAACAGCTCCTTAACTGTAGGAGTTTCAGTCCCTTGTATGCGCTGTTTGCCACGATTGCCAAGCCCCATTTGTTTCCTCCTTTTTTATGGGAAAAAATATTTATTGTTTTTTTACCCTAGCCAGGAACTCTTTGGCAAGCGCGCTGTAATCCTGTGCCCCATAGCTTTTGGGACGATATTCAAAAATATTGTGGCCATCGCTAGGGGCTTCTGCCAGTGAAACATTATCACGTATCAATGTTGAAAATAGAAGTTTTCCCCATCGTTCTTGCAATCCTATAAGTACATCACGATTCAAGGATTTTCTCTTATCAAAAAATGTCAAAAGGATTCCAAGTAAATGTAGCTTTGGGTTCAAATTTTCCACGACACTGTTCATTGTTTCCAAAATCAAATCTAGGCCAGCCAGTGCATAATATTCAGCTTGGACAGGAATGAGAAGACTGTCAGAGGCAGTTAAAGCATTGACGGTCAGGAGTCCCAGAGACGGCGGACAATCAATAAGAACGAAATCGTAGCTACTGTTTTGGAGTGCTTTTTTCATCAGGTTTTCTCTACCCATGCGCGATGCAAAAGCCAGTTCGGCAACAGCTAAATTCCGGGTCGCAGGCAACAGGTCGATATGATTGCTAAGATGAAAAACTGAATCGGCAAGGGCGCGATCTCCACTTAGCACTTCATAAGCCGAATACTCAGGAGAAGATAGGCCGCAGGCATCAGTCAAATTCCCTTGGGCGTCCAAATCAATGAGGAGCACCTTTTTTTTCTTTCCCAAAGCCATGCCCAAGTTCTGAGTGGTCGTAGTCTTCCCAACGCCACCTTTTTGATTTGCAATGCTGCATACATGCATAGTTTTGCCTCCCACATTTTTACATACCCCCTTTTTAGTATAATAAAATAAAAATGTAAATATTTTTTTACATAAAAAAATAAACATATTTTCATTTTTTCATTCAATGTATGCAAAAAAAGTTAATGATTTTACTGTATTCTGAAATAGATAGGGAGGTATTGGTGCTGATTTTCGTGTTTGAGGCCTACGCCTTTGAGGGAATAAGCGCAGAACATCCGGCATTGCCTCAATCGTATCCCGTTCATCTTTTTCAAGCACATGCTGGTATGTCTGCAAGATCATCCTCTCATTTTTGTGCCCCATCAACTTTGCCAAGGGTCTGAGCTTTGCACCGCCCTGTACTGAGTAGGTGGCATAAGCATGGCGTAAACAATATGGAGTTATCCTTCTCTCAATACCCGCACGTTTAAGCGCACTTGTCCATGCTTTGTGAATAGATCGAACCGAATTGCCTTTCCAGTGGATGATAAATGATATATTTAATATCCTATCGGAATTAAATAATTTACTTAAAATTGGAATTAAACCAGATCGAATAGGAATAACTCTAGCGGAATCTGTTGCACCTTTTGCCGCATTTGGCATATGGATTATTCCATTTTTTAAATCTACATCAGACCAACGCAATTTGAATAGTTCAGAAGGCCCAATCCTAGGCCCAAGATATGTACCTAATAAAATTATTCGCTGAATATGATCTGGAGACACAGCATATATACGCTGTAATTCATCAGGGGTTGGCGGAACAATTCTCTGTGGCCTAGCTTGAGGAAGTCGAAAACTTGAAAGAGGATTATGAGGCAATAAACCAAATCGTACTCCCCAATTCAGAATTGTTCTCAGAATTGAGACTCGTATATTTATTGTCGTTTGTCGAAGCCCCCTAAGTCTCTGCACTTCTATAAAGTATAATATATCATCCATTGTTATCTTTATGGCCTGCCTGTTGCCAAACATTTTAACAATATGTGTAATATGGTATCTATTTTGTTTTAAGGTTGTCATATTAGTTACAGCGACAGAAAAGTATCGTTCAACTAAGTCTGATAGTAATATCTTCGTATTGGTATATCGTTTTCTTCGGCGTATAATTTCTTTTTCTTTATTATAAATATCGGAAAGCCCCTTTACAAAATTTTCCGCTTCTTCTTGGGTATAAAACCCACGATGGTGATGCGCCCCTGTCCAGGGGCTTTTCCAATAAACAACCCAAGTCCCGGATTTACGATATGGTTGAAAGCGGATTTCCATTGTAACTCCTGATAGAAAAATTTGTTTGAGGTAGAGGGGTGCGCATTCGCGCAGTATCCCCGCCAGGCGTGTCGTTTCAGGATTGCTTCCTTGTGCAGCTACGGCAGCCCTTGGCTACCTCGCTTCCGCGTCAGCTTCTCCCTTCACTAACGCCTGTCATGGATACTCCCCCCTACTTTGATGCACTTGAAGATGGGCTTTGCCCATGCCGCGTTTTGTCATGGTGTCATTTTGTGAACACCATGCCCAAAACGCGGGTTTTGGACAAACTCCAAAGTAAGGAGAAGCGACATGCAGATTAAAGATTCTATTGTGGCGCGTGAAGCGATGATGACTTCCATCATCAACCATTTTGGCGAAGTCGCTCCTATGGTTGAACACAACGTCTTTTCGTGGATGAATTTTTTGTCTGAAGATTATGATGGAGGAATGTGGGACTATCATGAACTCAGCAATGGAGGTTTTTATATGACCCCTCCTGCTGGAATGTATAAGGTACATCAAAAAGGAAATATGTTTTGCGAAGTCATATCTGCGCAGCTCTCTGGAGTAATCGCAACTTATTTTTCTCTATACTCTCTCTCGCTTCGCGACTACGAAGACGCCGAGTTATACTACAAATATATCTGTCTTCTAAACGAATATATAGATCAACTTGATCCAAAATCTAGGAAGCTGGTACTGTCAGCCTTAGACTAACTAAAAACGGCCAATTCCGAGAAAGGCCCTCTGAAATCCAGAGGGCCTTTTTTAGATAGCAGATTACCCGGAACTGTTCGCACTCATGGGCGGGCAGGTGCCCGATCTGAGGGGGCTGTTCCTCCGAGGGCACGGTGGAAATTCCGCAGCGCTGGGAGAGCCACAGGGGGATGCCATTAGAAATGTTCATGGAACATTTGGACAACATGGATCGGCCTCTGCCAGTGGTGCCTTCTATCGCTCCACCGGATGCCGGGAAGACATCCGCTCTTCCTTCAATGAATGGACGGGGAATGGTGTTGCTCTTGATTTATCGCGGGTTGTACCTACAGCTGACGAGAACAGACCGGTGAACATGGCGGTGCGCTACCTGGTGCGTGCCCGGCCATGAGCTACCCGGAACTGTTCGCGCTTATGGGCGGGCAGGTGCCCGATCTGCGCGGCCTGTTTCTTCGGGGATATGGCGCACAAAGCCATGCTCAGAATAATGGTTCCACTGTAGGCATAACGTCCACCACACATCGTTCTGGGATATTAGGAGAAGTCCAGGGAGACTGCTCACGGCCAATTAGCGGAGGGCTATCTAATGTACAAGGGGCAGCCAATCCAGCGGGTGTAGCTGCATCAGGAGTCTTTGAGCGACGCATTCACTCAGATAGAGCGGCAGGATCTTATGGAGGTAGTTATTTTACCAACCTGACTTTCTCATCTAGTCGTGTCGTACCAACCGCAGAAGAAAACAGGCCCGTGAATATGGCCGTGCGCTATCTCGTCCGGGCACGGCCATGAGAAGGCTTGCCAAAGGGAGGAGAGGGATTTATATAAAAAGGGAGCCCCGGCTCCTGCTGCTAACAGAAACCGGGGCTGGCACGGCGCAGTTCGCGCCCCCCCCCCGTGCACGGCTACCACCGACGGACTATCTTTTACGACCCCGACCCACCGCATATGGGCCGGGGTCAACTGCTATCTGACGGCGGACGCCAGCAGCAGGACAAGGGCCATTGCGACGAATAGAGCGAAAACGATCTTCCGCATGGCAAGCCCTCCTTTTCCGTTTGCGCCGTGCCGACGCTTAGGCCAGAGGGTAGCCGTGCAAAGCGGGTATATCTTATCCTCCTATCTTGCTCAAGGATTCTCCGTCTAAAATGAGGGGATGAGCTACCCGGAACTGTTCGCACTCATGGGCGGGCAGGTGCCCGATCTGCGCGGCCTGTTTCTCCGGGGAGCGGATGCCGGAAGAGGGATAGATGCAGGGAGAACTATTGGGACATATCAAGCCGATGCCGTTGGCCCCCATACACATCCCCTTTCTTTATGGAGACATAGCGCTGATGGTGGAGGAATTTATGCTTATGCCAAGTGGGATGGCTTTGATAATTCAATTTGGACACGGGAAAATACTGGCTCAGAGACACGCCCTAAACACGTGGCGGTACGCTACCTGGTGCGTGCCCGGCCATGAGAAGGCTTGCCAAAGGGAGGAGATGATTTTATATAAAAAGGGAGCCCCGGCTCCTGCTGCTAACAGAAACCGGGGCTGGCACGGCGCAGTTCGCGCCCCCTATCTCACACGGCTACCAGTGCTTTAACCGTTTTCGACCCCGTATCAGTTCGCTCCTGATACGGGGTCAACCGCTATATGGCGTCAGACGCCAGAAGCAGGACGAGTACCAGCGCGAAGAGCGCGATCAAAAACAGACGCGACATGGCTGATACCCCCTTTACCCTTGCGGGAGTCATGCGCCGTGCCGACGCTCGGAGGGTAGCCGTGCAGATTTTACTTACTCGTTTTTGCCTTAATTTTCAAGGTAAACCGTGCACTTCCTGCCTGTCAAAAAACTACCCGGAACTGTTTGCGCTCATGGGCGGGCAGGTGCCCGATCTGCGGGGGCTGTTCCTCCGGGGGCATGGAGGAAACTCCGCAGCGCTGGGTGTGACGCAAGGGCACGCCATGCGGGATATTTCCGCGTCAGGCAGTATTAGTGTAGGGTTTGGCGGTTATCTGAGCGGGAGTGGCATTTTTAAGCCTGTAGGAAGCCACAAGGTCACAGTTATCCGGGGAACATGGGACAACAATTGGAGCAGCACCAATTATGGCCTTGATCTTTCTGCCGGTGGAGTTCCCGTGGCCAATGAGGTGCGCCCCGATAATCAGGCCGTCCGCTATCTCATCAGGGCTATCCCTTAACGTGCCCGTATCAGGTAGCGTACAGCCTGATTCACTGGACGAATTTCACCATCGACCGGAGTAACACGCGAAGCGTAGAAATTGGCTCCCCGTTTACTCCAGTCCGATCCTTCAGAACGATGCACACCAGAAGCCCAAGGGCTGCCATAGTACATGGCCCCTTGGGTGCTTGTTCCCCAACCAGGTGCGATCAGTTCAGGAAAGCTCCCCCATATCTCCCGGATCGCATCCCCCTGAACCTGGCCAAGTTCCGCACTCTTGTGCGTCACGGTGCCATAATGCGTTGACGTATGGGAACCATAGCCACGCAAAAAAAGCCCTCTTAAATCAGGCGTCTGCCCGCCCATGAGCGCAAACAGTTCCGGGTAAACTGTCTTCGATATACTTTGTCCATTACATTCCAGCCAGTTATAAGAGCCGTCAGAATTTTGCCAATCAGCCGGATTCTGTGCAACTGGCCAAGAGATAATCGTACCGACAGGGATGGAACTGGTGCCTTTTGCGATGACCGCAACGGTTGTCGGATTAAACGTCGTGGAGTCCGCCCCACAGACTGGACGGATCGGAATGAGCAGGCAGAGGGTGAAGACCAAAAACACAAAGAATTTTTGCATTGGAGGCTCCATATGAGGGGGGCGGTGCCCCCCTCGGATTGAACTACGGCTGACCAAAAAGCTGTTTGGTAACGGCCACGACCTGGTCAAGCAGGTAGAGCTTTTCCAGCAGGCCAGCATCCGGGTTGTCATCTTCAGGCTCGGAACTGGACGAGGCCGGACACTTGATAGCAGAAATCCGCAGGCTGTCGCTTTCCAGGGAAAACGTCCATTCTGCCGCATCGTCTGCTTTCGTCATGCCGACTTTCAGCTTGGAGATGCCGAAACCTTTTTCCAGTCCGGCATCCACGGCAGCCCGGTCATTCTTGGCAGTAATCGTCACCTGCTCATTGTCGGCATCCAGGCCAGAGAGCGTGATGACTCCCGCTTCTGCCAGCTCATACCTGTCTCCATTCACATCGGCTGTCAGACCTTCAGCATAGAGCGTATGCAGGCACGCTCCCATGTTTTCCACGGGCTGTAATTCTGCCACCTCGATGCCAAAAGAAGATTTGAAGTAGTCCTTAAACTTTTCCAGTATCCCTTTGGACTTCGTCGCCACATACAAAGTGCCATTAGCCAGGTTCAGGGCGACATCCACCGTGGAGGGCACGGGTTCTGCCTTGGCCAGAAGTTTCAGACGGATCGCTTCCTTCAGCTCTTTTTTCCGTGTCCGGGGAACACCATCAATGCCCTGGGCGGAGTATTTTGCCAGCTCGTCTTTCAGTGCTTCAGCAAGATGCTTCTTCACGACCTGAGCAGGCACAGACCGTTTATCCATGCGGAACGCCCAGCAAAGCCATTCGCCTTTGTCTGGAGGGGAAACCTGCCAAGCCGTATCCATCGGATCATCAATGTTTACCCAGCCAAAGGCCAGTTCTTCCGTTTTGGCATCGTCAATGGAGCGGAAAGCAAATTGCTTGAGCTTGGCAGCGGTGACGGCCTTGGTGTCAGAAAAGTGGAAACAAGAAAGGTCTGTGGACGAGGATTTCAAGCCTGCCATACTTACTCCTTAATTCTTGGGAGGATTTTCAAAATCAGGGGTTCCATCATCTTTGGCCCAGAACCTGACTTTGCATTTCGGGAAACCAGAGCATCCGAACCAGACCCCCCCGGACTTGGTAGGTCTGGCCACCAGGGGCTTGCTACACTTGGGGCACTTGAAGTCCGTTTCTTCAGAACGTGTCTTCTCCTTCTCCTGCTTCGCGCCGGGACGGCCATGCTCATCAGCAAACGTAGTCCCGCAGGCCTTGCACCCCCAGAAATTCCAGCCTTTTTCTTTGGAACGGATATGTCTGAAATGTTCGCGGTCGCCACATTCGGGGCATGGGATGGTGTGGTCACAAACGAATTTATCCAGCTCTTTCATGAGCTGGGCATGAAAGTCTTTGACGCAGTCCACATAGGTCAGCTTACCGCTGGCCACGTCATCCAGACGCTCTTCCATGTGCTTGGTAAAATCCAAGTCCAGGAAACCGAATGCCCCGACCAGGGCGTCCACAAGTTTTTCACCGCGCGGCGTGGGTACGAGGAAACTTTTTTCCTCCCGGACATAGGATCGTGCAACGATGGTTTCCATGATGGCGGCATATGTCGCGGGACGGCCTATGCCGCGCTTTTCCATCTCCCGGATCAATGAGGCCTCAGAGAACCTGGAGGCAGGCTTGGTCTTTTTGGTCTTAACGTCGCCTCGAACTGCTGTTGCCTGGCATCCGGGCTTGAGAGAGGGGACAGCGTTATCGGGTTCGGCCTCTTCGGCATCACTGAGCGACGCATCCTGTGCCATCACCATTTTCCAGCCCTGTTCTTTGAGTGTCCGTCCCTTGGCCTCAAATATGGCTGTTTTGCCTTCCACACTACCGGCCAGTCTGGCCACACGCACATCAAACACGGCATCGGCTAACTGGCTGGCCAGCGCACGAATGCGGATCAGGCGATATAACGCCTTTTCGTCCGGCGTTTCTCCGGCATCTTCCACCTCGATATGGGTAGGGCGTATGGCTTCATGGGCTTCCTGTGCTCCTGCTTTGCTTTTCCAGGTACGAGGCTTTTCCGGCAGTGGCCATCCTTGAGCGTCACAGTACGCCCGGATTTCAGCAATAGCGCTATCGCTCAGATTAGGGCTGTCTGTGCGCATGTAGGTGATCTGCCCGGCTTCATAGAGCTTTTGCGCCAAATCCATAGTCTTTTTGGGCTTGAACTTGAGCGCGTTGCTGGCCGCCTGCTGCAACGAGGAAGTCGTGAAAGGAGCCGGGGGAGCGGTGCGGCGTTCATTTTCGTCGCACGCAAGAATTTCCAACGTGCGCAGGGCAGCTATTTTTTCCGCAGTATTTTTGTCCAGGAAGTACTCCTGCCCATCTTCCAGCCACCCCTCTTTGGGCAGCCAAGAGGCTTTCCAACCGTCAGAAATATTCGCTACAGCCTCAAACACCAGTTCGACTCCATAGTGCGTGATGGAGACGAATGAGCGGATGGATCGCTCACGTTCGACAACAAGTCGAACTGCCGGACTTTGCACGCGGCCTGCGGACATCTTTTCTTCAGCAACAGCCATACACAGCGGCCCAGACACTTTATAGCCGCACAGGCGATCGAGCGCACGACGAGCCTCTTGAGCATGGACGAGGTTCATATCTATCTCACGCGGGCTACTCAGTCCTGCCTGGACATCCTGCGGCGTGATGGCCGTGTAGGTCACACGTTTATAGGATTTGATCCCCAGCGCGTCTTTGAGGTGCCAGGAAATGGCTTCTCCCTCCCTGTCGGGGTCAGATGCCAGGAACACCTCGTCAGCATCCTGAATCAAGCCGGCGAGCTTCTTCAGGACGTCCGGCTTGGTTGGTGTATAGCGCAGTTCAAAGTTCGGCGGCTCCAAGCCATAGCCTTGATTCGGCAGGTCACGCACATGGCCGCAACTGGCGGCAACACGCCATTCAGCGCCAAGAATATTTTGCAATTTCTTAATCTTGCCAGGGCTTTCAACAATCAGAAGTCTCATCGAGTAAGCTCCTTTTCCTGCTCGATCTTTCGCCCTAATCCCAGCTGATGCCGGACAGCTTCAAGTCCGCGTGCTTTATGCAGGTCATTGAAATCCGTCAGGCCTTGCGATTTTTCTTTTTCGGTGAACAGGGGCGTTTTGATAGAGCCATTGACCTTCTGAGCAGCCATTTTGGCTTTTTCCAGGCCGACATTATACGGCTTGCCCTCTCTCTGTATGGAGTGGTCATTGTCTGCGCAGATGGTAATTGCCGCATTAGGGTATTTGGCGCGGATCGCTTCAGCTACAGGCAGCAGATTGCCGGAGTCAAAAGCGACAGCCACGGCTTTTCCCGTGGCCATATGCAGGGATGCCCCCGTGGCATACCCTTCGCACAGGAGGATTTCTCCCTGGGATAAGTCCTTCTCATCGGCACCGATCAGATGGAAATTCCCTTTTTTTTCCATACCTCTTGCAAATGTTTTCTGGCCATTCGGGGCAATGGCCTGGAAGCCGCGCAACTGGCCCTCTGCATTTTTGAGCGGCACAATGAGGTTGCCCTGGTCTTCCTTGAGGCCAAAGGCCGATACTCCCTTCCTTTCCAGGTAGGGAGAGGAGGACGCCCAGGAAAAACTGTCCCACATGGCTTGGCATCGCTGTGCGGCAGCCTCATGCGCCTTGGCACGCTCCTGCTCCTGAGCCTGAAGTCGTGCCGTTCGTTCCTGGCGCTGTTTTTCAATTTCAGCAGGAGACAGAATCACCCCAGACGCAACCAGCTTCACCCTGTCTCCCGTGACATGATTCTGTGCCCAGCCCGCAGGCCGTCCATCTCCATGCAAGCAGTAGCTCCCATCCAGACCATGCCCTTGCTTTGACAGAAGGGGAACTCGATGGATTTGTCCGTCCATCTCTGGGAGCTGTCCCTTCAAATCAAGGCCAAGGTCAGCCAGCTTCCGTGCAAACTCCTCTTGCGGCGAGAGGGTATCCATGTCCCGGCATCTTTCAGGATTCGGCAGGAACCGCTGTAGCGGCTCAAGATCAGTCCCCTCCGGGGCATACCACTGCTTTTGGCGGGCATCCCAGCGGGCACCCAGCGCCTTGGCCACGTTTTTATCCTTGTAGGGGACGTGAAGATATGTCTTCTCTTGGCTTGTTTTGGAGGCAAACTCCATGCTTGGCTTGTTTTCAGGAGCGGACAGGTACTGCCGCAGCGGCGCAAGGTCAGTCCCCTCCGGGGCATACCACTGTTTTTGACGAGCATCCCAGCGGGCACCCAGCGCCTTAGCCTGTTCTTTGTCCTGGTACGGTATATGGAGGTAGGTTCTTTCCTGCGCAGCTTGTACAGGCGGAGGGGCCATATCCATCGTTTCGGGAGCCTCATCCATAGCGTGCTCAACGGATTTTTCTTTTTGCATTTCCATACTCAGAACAAAGTCATGGATGCGTTCAGCGTCACGGCAGGCGCGCATTATTTCCAGAGGATCGTCCTTCAGTGCGGCGATCCATGATTTTACGTATGCGGCGTGCTGTCCGGGATCATGCCCGACACCAATGTCTTGCCCGACCATCCAGGAGGAAATCTCTGCGCGCAGCTCTTCTTTGGCGTAGGTGGAGGAGCCGAAGGGACCGAACTCCCGATTCAGGCGATCAGGATGCCCTGTCCAGTGCCCCAGCTCATGCAATGCCGTTGCATAATACTGGTCGGCTTGTGCGAAGCGGGTTTTGGGAGGCAGGTGGATTTCATCACTCGACGGGCGATAGAATGCTCGGTCACGCTGATCGTGCCTGATGATAGCGCCGGAATTGGCCAGAACAGCTTCAGCCTTCTCTTGGGGATTCCAGGCAAAGGCCTTCTCTTGCTCCGGGATCGGAGGGAAGTTTTCCACCTGTGCCGCGTTAAAAACGCGAGCCATGCGAAGAATGGGCCGTGCCAGTTCTACCGTCTCACGAACGGGTGTACCGTCATCTCCCAGGACAGGCTGTCCATTTTCGTCCATTTTGTCCTGCTCGCGGGTGAACTGGTAGTAGACGACAGGCGTGGAGCGACTGCCCTGTTTGATGCGGTAGCCAGCATCATTGGCCTGCTTCAGCGTCATCCAGCGCGGATCAGCATAGCCCTGCATGGCAAGATGCAAGCGGTTGACCCCACGATAAACTGTCCCGGACAGAGGATTGCGAGGAGCCATGTTTTGGGCGGGCGTCCAAGGCTTTTGCCACGGCGCGGTTCCCTCTTCCAACATCTTGATGATTTTCTCCGCGAACTCCTCATGGAAAGGAATCCGATCCTTTTTATTTGTGGCCATCATCCCCTCCCTGCGCCGCAAGCAGGGCGTCGTCCATCACTGCTTCCAGTGTCAGAGCATCTTCCGTAAACGCGCCCATCCCTTCAGCCAGATCAGGGTCAAGAGCCACGCCAAACCCCTGTTCAGCCTGGTTGAAAGCATCGGCAGCCGCTGCGACCTGTTCAGTTTTATCCATAGTTCACTCCTTTATGGTAAAAACGGGCTTGACCTTGACCACGTCGGCCAAGGGCACCAGCCCGAAGAATCGGCTGTCAAAGCTGCCGGGATGATCGGACAACGCCAAGCACATGCCGTCAGGAATCATCCCGGATTCCAGAGAGCTGCCAGGCAAGAGGCGGCCTGCGGAATCTTCATGCCGGGCAGCGGGCCAGCGGCTCGATCCAGAGATTGTGCTGAGATGTATGGCGTCAGACTCTATCGTTATGGCATCTCCGGGCATCCCCACCACTTGCTTCAGCAATGGGCGCAGACCGGAGGGACATGAGCCAGGAGCAAGGTAGCCACGTTCTTTGGCCAGCAGTGTCCAGACAGGCGATTTCAGACAGAAGGCGATGAAATCCCCACGTTCTGGAGTCCCAGAAACGATGCGGTAAATGCCTTTTGGCAACGATGGAGTCGGGTTGAGCCGAAAACCGGCACAATACAGGAACAACATCATTCCAACGAGGCATATCAAAATTGCCTTCATGGCCGATCTTCCAGGAAACTCTCGAACGTCACAGGTGCCGCTATGTCCTGCTCTTTCGGCTCGATAGTAAGGGGAACCTCACGAGGGAAATAGAGAGAGTCGGTCATCCCGGCAGGCGAGTTTTCCGAAATTCCCGGCGCAGGGATTTTAGCGCGCTGCGAAAAGACCAAATCCTTAAAGTACAGAATCTGCATTCCATATATTGGAAATTGGCCAGCGGTAAAAATGAGCATATGTCCGGGCTTGGTAATCTTTCCGCTGCTGTCCTTCTCCGCTCCAGGGAGGCGGGAACACTCGTCAGGTGTCAGCAAGGGCCTGGCTGTCTCTGCGATATTGATGGATCGGGAACGCCCGCTCTTGCTGATGGAGACAGAGTTCTTTTTTTCCACAACGGTTGTTTTGCCGGTCATTTTCGACAGAAGTTCCGCTGTCTCCGCGTCATTCGGCGCATAGGCTATGCGAACATGACAGTTAGCCATCAAGGCATTGTCTTTTCCGTAGACCCCATTGAGCTGCTTGGTGTCTTGCACGATCAGATAAAGCTTGCCGCCATAACCGGCGATGTACGCAATGGCTTTCTCCAAAATCGGCACCTTGCCCAAGCTTGTCAGCTCGTCCAGCATGAACAGGAGCCGGTGTTTGTATCCAGCGACGCTGGCACCATCCTTGAACTCCATGCTGGAACAGACACGGCGCACGATCATATCAAGCATAAGCCGCATCAGGGGACGCACCCGATCTATGCCGTCTGGAGGTGTCACAAGATACAAGTCCAGAGGCGTCTCGTGGTTCATGAGGTCATGGATATGAAAATCCGAGCGGGCTGTGTTGATATTGATGATGGGGTCCCGATAAATGGCCATATTGACCAGCGCCGAGGACAGGACGCCGGAGGCTTCATTCTCTGCCTTTGCGGCCATTTCACGGGCCGAGCTGGCTATGAAAATATGACAGGCCTCACCAACACGGGCGTCCGCGTCCGGAGCGAACTCCCGAAACAGTGTCGCGTGATCCATGACCATCATCTCATCCAGCAGTTCCGCTGTCGTGCGGTCAGGATCAGACATCATCAGCGTCAATTCCTGAAGAGACGGCATGCGCCCCTGCCGGGAGCGCACAACCACGCAGCAATGCAGGATCAAGCCTGAAAAAAAGGCGAAGGCTGCCTTTGTCCAGTGGTCTTCCAGGCCTTTACCGTCAGGATCGACCAGCATAAGGGCCAGATTCTGAACATCCTGGACAGCTTCCAGCGAAGTCAGACGGATTTCATCCAGCGGGTTGAAAGCGCAGCCGAAGCCGGACGAATCCGCCGGAGCAAAACGCAGAACTTTATGCCCCTGGGATTTGCGCCAGCCGGAAGTGAGCGCCCAATTCTCCCCCTTAATGTCCAAGGTCAGGGTGGAGCCTGGCCAGGACAGAAGCGTCGGCAGGATCAGGCCCACCCCCTTGCCTGAGCGCGTAGGGGCAAAACACAGGATATGCTCCGGGCCGTTATGTCGAAGATAGCGTAATATGTTCTTTTTTTTATCGAACCATCCACCGACATACACACCTTGTCCGCCGAGGTAGCCCATACGCTCGATTTCTGCTTTTCGTGCCCAGCGGGCCGATCCGTGCAGTTCCTGGTTTCCTTTGAGACGCCTGGCTGCGACGACACATAACAGGGCAAGGAACAGCGGCAGCAGGAAGAATGCCTGTCCAAGTACAAGGGCATTATCCATGACGGGTTGGGAGATGCCTTCCCATGTAAAAACACGCCACGGGGCATAGACTGGAACACCTAACACCGAAAACCAGGGCTGCCCCAGCATGGGATGGAAGCCGTAATCAGACGCGATTTTCAGCGTTGCCATCTCCATGCCCAGCAGGGCCAGGAGCGGTATTGCCGCCATAAATGCCCATAAGGCAGTATGCTTGCGGTTGGCCTCGGTTGTCTGAAGGCCATATTCTTGCTGCTGCGCCATTTCCCTCTCCTCAGTGCCGCCAGCGCGTGTAGGGTTCCCTGAAGATCACGTCCTTCGTGACCACGATATTGAACTGGTAGCCTGGCCTGATCTCCAACGTGGGCTTGATGCTCAGGTTACGCTGAAGGAGCGTCGTCGTTGTCTGGCCAAGCTGCTGCGCCAGAGAGGCCGTCATCTCATCGGTCATGCGTGTCCCGTTGTCCGTCTCCGTGCTGTCATTGGCCCCGTCCAGAGCGTAGGCCATGCCCCCAGAGACCAGCGACATCATGAGAGCCGATCCGAAAATCCGGGCGTAATGGTTGTCCACATCGTCATTGAAGCCTGCCATACCGGCCATATCAGCACCTGGCATTGCGCCAAGGGAAATCGACGATCCATCGGGGAAAATGAGTCTGTTCCAGGCAATCAGGACACGCTGCTGGCCATATACGACACGGGAGTCATAAATTCCGTACAGACGAGCTCCCTGTGGAATAAGCAAGTTCAGACCCGTCGCCGTGTCATAGACGTTCTGGGCTACCTGCGCGATCATGTTGCCAGGCAGATCGGAATTGATACCCGTCAGCATCACACCTGGGATTACGGCCCCGGTCTTCAGCTCCAGGGGCATCCCCTCAGTGCGCTGCTCAGGAAGCTGCCAGGACGTATCCTTGCGGGCACGGTCGAAAAAGGCCTCTTTGTCACGATCAGCGGCAGGGTTGTAGTAGCCATCCGCACCGGCAGACGCCGCAGAAGAAACGACATCCGATCCCGTGGTGGAGGCTGTGCCCGGAGCCGTTGATGCCGTGACTACGGTGCTTCCTCCGCTGGATACCCGCTTGGCGACCAGAGGAGCAGTCAGAGCATTCATGTACGATTGTGCCCTGATCCGCCTGATATTTTCGATTTGCTGATCCGGCTTGGCCTCCCTTTGGACAACAACGATAGGCTCCGGCTTGGCGGGTTCCGGGGGCACCATTACGCCGCTTGTCCTGTCTTTTTTGGGATCAAGTGCAAGCCCGCTTCCTTCGACAAGCCAGACAGGCTTGTCCTCTTCGCTGACTGTCGCCGCTTTTTGTGGCCCTTCCTTTTTTTGAGGGTCATGGGCAAAATTGACGCTGTATATCAGTGCAGCCAGTAAGAGGATCAGCACGATCAGTAGTGCGTATAACGGCCAGCGCCCCATCCTGGCCACGACAGGTTCAGGGGACATGACAAGTCCGTTGGGGGATTCATCCTTCATGCTAGCTCTTCCTGATGATCCGAATCTCTTCTTTGCCTGATCCCACGCCCAGCAACAGCGTCAGTTCGTCAAAGATGCCGTCAACGACCAGCTTTTTCCCATCCGCACGGTAGTTGACCAGGACATTTTCTCCTTTTCTGCGCGCCAGCAGTACGGGCAGTTCCGTCGTTTTGCGCGGCAGATGAATGTAGATTTTTTCGCCGTCGTCAAAGACACGTTCCGGCTTCCAGGAGGCCTTCCCCCGGACGTCAAAGTTAAAGTTCAGCTTGGAAATATCGACGCTTTTCCCATCCAGCATGGCGGTATTGCGAGAGGTTTCCCGTTCCTGCGCAGCTTTCTTGGCTGCTATCTGCTGTTTCATGGAGTCTGCGTAGACAAAACCCACATAAGGCGTGTGCCCTGTGCGTTGAGAGACAAGGCGAAGATGGTAGACTCGGCGATCCGTCGTGACCACCGCCGTGGTTTCCAGACCAGCGTCCACCGGTTTGATGAACAAATGTGTCGTTTCTCCTGCGGAGCCTGTTTCAACCATCCAGCGGGCGGAGTCTCCTACGATGACTTCATTGACTTTTTCCCCCGGCTGTAACTCCACATCACAGACCTGCATGGGGCTGGCCAAAATCGTCGGCAAGGATGCGCCATGCACATAGACCAGCTTCCCGGAATGAGAGAGAACCGGTGCGGGGCCACGCCCGGCCCAGGCACGAGTCAGGTTGAGCGCTTTCTTCTCCCGTTGAGTAAGGGGCACGGTGTCATTGCTGAGAAAATCAGGCAGATTCAAAAAGTCAGGAGGCAATTGCGGGGCAGCTTCCTGGGAAGCCGCCATTACAGCCGTAGGGGCAAGAACCAAAAAAAGCACCAAGGCAAGATATTTCATGGGAGAACTCCTATTGGATGGCAGAAGACGGGGCAGGCCCAAAGTTTTTAAAGACGCGGCTTGCGGAGAGACCTGTGATATACATGCCGCCCGGATTCCGCAGCAGGACGGCCTCTGAGGTCGGCGGTGAAATCTGAATGCTGACCGTGGCTTCATAGGTGTGCTGCTCAAGCACTACACCTGCATGAGAACGGATGGTTTCTGTCCACTCCACACGGTAGGAGTCCGAGCTGACAGGCAGGGGCAGACTTTGAATTTCGACATGCACCAACTTCCCGGACTTGGCGATTTCATAGGGGTTATTCGTTGCAAACCATTCCTTCAGTACCCCTTTGGCACTGCCAGTCACAAAGTAGCTGAGCCTCTGGATCATGTGCTTTTGCAGCTCAATGTCTGCGGTAACAGTGCGCCAGTCGGAGATGCAGGCTGCGATTTCAGCCTGAATCAAGCGTAATGGTGTTGCGCTGGCCTGATCTGCACGCGCGACAACAGCCGATTTGCCGAGCTTATCCACTTCGACGATGTACGGAATCGCTTTGACCTGGCAGGCTTGGATCACGTTGCCGGTGATAGAGCCTGCCAGGAGAACCAGGGCGATGATGGTTGTCAGTCGCCACTGCGCAGCGCGGCTGATGTACGAGCCATAGCGTTCCAGCCACTCTTGGCGGGCATTGAGATAAGGGTTATGGCCTTCCGTGGGCTTGGACGTGGATGCGTCGTTTTTTTCTTTCTTCTTGAACAGGCTCATTGTAACAACTCCTTGCGGGCCGATATTAAAATCTCAAGAGAGACAGGTTCTATTTAGCTCATAGCGAGGTTTCAGTTATGATAAATTCTGACCATGAGACATATAATAGCTCTAAAAACTTAACTATGCTAATTTTATTATATACTTTAACATCATCAAGATTTAATTCTTCTATAAATACAGTTACATCTTTACTGGTCGCGGCTGATACGGCGTTTACCTTTACTGCATTATCGATGGATATGAATATTTTATTTTCAGCGCTTATGTTTATGTATATTTGTCCATAATTTTTTACATATTTATAATCTGTATGTATTTGAATTGTAAAAAATATATCGAAAAAGCAATATGCAATGATGGCAAAAATATTATTGATATTATTTCTAATCTAAAGAAAAATGATACATATATTCTTATGATAGCTACAATGATGGCGGTATCTTCTATTGGTATGTTTGTTTTATTATCAGAGATTATTTTTTAGAATATAATCTATGATTATTATATTCATGCAAAATAGCATTACATCTATGACATACAGTATAAAAATGTCTTTTTTATCAGTCTTATAATGGCATATTGATTTTGCTATAGGGAATATTGGGAAAAAAGAGGCAGCCAAGCATCCGACTACAAAGACAATATATACACGACTTTTTATATATGCCATGAATAGAAATATAATAAAAAACATGGAAATTCCTAAACAGTATAATATAAACCACAATTTTAATACAAACGGGGCTTCTTTGAATAATTGAGAGCGTTCCATCGTAACTCCTCTCCCCATTAGTCTTTCCGAAGTCTGGCGGCCTCGATGCGCTGTCTCAGCGACGAGGATACGGTATTGTTGCGCGAATCCTTGTTGTGCATAGACTCCCGCGTGGCATTCCACAGGTTACTGGCCGTCCCCTTCATGATCCCCCGGATGCCCTGCGCACCTTCAGCTTTTGCGACTTGCGCTGCCCTGCCGATATTGGCCATGCCAGCACCGGCAGCAATGCCCAATCCAGCAAGCCCTGCCCCCATAGCCGTAACCGTTGACGTGAGAGCATTACCGGTACTGACGTGCGACCCTTGGATGATGCCTGCGACGACGTCAGGCAGCGTTTTGACGAGACAGTAAAAGATGATGCAAAACGAGATCGTGACCCCGATCTGTCCCCAATCCATCTCTTCTACTATTTGGAGTTGGGTGATGAAGTTGATTCCGACACCCATAACAAGCTGCATGACCATCAGCTTGAAAGCCACGGCAAAAACATAGCGCAAGGCGTTGACAGCATAATCACGCAAGAAAGATGTTGCTCCGAGTCCAAGCAATATAGATGATGCACACATGGCAACAATGCACTCACACTTGATTAAAATTATTTGTAATGATATTAAGGCAAAGCAAATCAATATTGCCATCCCAGCAAGAATGTAAGAAAGAGATGCCATTGGGTCATACCATTCTGTTTTTGCAAATAGACTTTTTGTTAAATCGATCCCAACAGTGAACGGCTTATCAGAAGCATCAACAAGGGCTGTTGCTTCTCCTGCAATTGCTTTTAGCCCATTGATTATATTCCATGTCCAGGTATGGTAATTATTGATTACAGCAAGGAAAAATCCTGCGGCTAAGATAACAAGACAAAAATTTTTGATTGTATCCTTTAGGTCAGAAGCTCCAAGAGCCATTCGTATGCCAAGCCATGCTACTTCAAATACTGCGCACCAATAAAAAAGGAGTTTGGCATATTTGAGCATAACTGTTTCATACTTAGACAGTTGATCATGAAATTTTGTAACTATATCCGATACTATCGTATCGCCTGATGTTGCTGCATGGCCCATTTCAGGGATGCAAATAAATAAAAAAAGGAGAAAAAAAATGAAAAAATTTTTTTCTATCATCTTTGCATTTGTATTTTTCATATCTATTGCAAGCCCCGCTTTCGCTGACGATATATATGGATGGTGGAAATCAGATAGTAAATCAAATATGAACACAATACTAAAAATAACTGACACTCACTTTTCCGGACTTCGCTATAAAGTCATGGAAAATGATGGAGTAATTATAAAAATATCACTAACAAATAGTAAAAAACTAACAGAGATTGAGATAGAAAACCCTAATAAAATTGAAATAACAACTGTTAATGGGAAAAAATTTACCTATACATTGGTTACAAAGAATGTGAATCTACCAGAAAAACAAGTAAGAGAACTGATAAAATCTAAAAAGGATCAGGACGGGAAGTAGTGCCGATTTTTCCAAATCCTTCCAACATATAGCGATGTAGCTCTTGGCCCATCTGGCTTTCCTTCTCGGCTTTATCCTGGCTCGCCAAATCCGATTGAATCTTGGTTGCAAGAAGTTCGCGGAGCTGGCGAGCCTCTTGTATCTGAAGGGCTGCGAGCTGGTTTCCCGCCATGAGGGCCTTTTGCTGACCATCCGGGGTAGACAGGAGTTCATTGATATATGCTTCCAGCTCCCCTGATTCTTCCAGGTCTTTGAGCTGTTTCCCTGAAAGCTGGAAGGTCGCCTTCGTGGAATCATCCACACGACGGCTCCAGTTATCCCAGCTCGTGTGATAGGTCGTCATACCGCCCTGAAGCATATTGCGCGGCATTCTGGCCAAGTCCTTCAACTCAGATTGTGCGCTGTACAATTCATCAAAGACATTGCCCAAGCCGACAACATCATTTCTCATGGTGCTCAGGGCACCCGTGATCTTTCCAAACTTGGACATCTCGGCTGATATTTTTCGGATCATCTCTTTGGGGAGAGCCACGGTGTTTTGAACCATATTTGTATATTGATCTATGTTTTGTTGCACCATTTGCAACTGTGCTGCTGTTTGCTGGATAGCTTCATCATATTCTTTAACAAGTGTTTTTAACTGCTCAAGGCTCGTTGCCTTTTCGATAGCTTGCATAAATTTGTCACTGCAATTTGTGCAGTACACAGTTCCTGACATCGTCTGAACGGGAACCAACAGCAAAGCGATGATGATAATAAGAGAAGTCTTCATAAGTTACTCCAAACTATATAGCATGGCGTTCTTTCAGCCATACATTAGGCCAATCACGGCCATGAATTTCTTTTAGGGATTTGATACGAGCAATGCTCTCTTTGTCGGATGCGCCGACAAAGGCTAATGCGACCGGCCCCAGACCGAGCTGGAAAAGGCGACGGCCAGCAGGACTGACCATGTAGTAATCCTGCTTTGCGGTGGCATGGGCCAAGATGCTGATTTGTCGATCATTGAGTCCGCAGGCTTTGTAAAAGCCGTAGGTTTCATCGTTTCGGGCTTCCCGATTCGGCAAATAAATCTTGGTAGGACACGACTCCAGGAGGACATCCATGATACCCGACTGCCGGGCGTCGGAAAGGCTTTGTGTGGCCAAGATGACCCCACAGTTGGCCTTACGGAGAACTTTCAGCCACTCCCGTATCTTGGAGCGAAAAACAGGGTGCCCCAGCATGATCCAGGCTTCATCCAGTATGAGAAGGGCAGGCTTACCGTCCAACGCTTTCTCGATCCGGTGGAAAATGTAGAGCAGGACAGGGATCAGGTTGCGATCTCCCTTTTTCATCAGCTCTTCCATTTCAAAGACCGTGAACGTGGACTCACGCAGATTGTCCGTCCGGGCGTCCAGAAGCATCCCCATCGCCCCCCGCTGTGTGTAGTAGGCCAGCGCCTCGCGGAGAGATTGCTCCTGAACGGTATCCATGAAATGCGACAGGGTGCGCATGTGCTCCGGCTGTGTCGCCAGTCCCGTCATGGCGTCATGTATCGCTGCCCGATGGGAAGGCAGGACAGTCATCCCCTGGAGTTCCAGGAGCGTTTCTATCCAGTTTTCTGCCCAAGCCATCTCTGTCGGGCTTTCATCTATGCGCTGGAGAGGCGTGAAGCAGAGACTGTCTTCCGCTGCGATCTCATAGTGATCTCCTCCCGTAGCTTCGCAAAGCGGCAGGAGGGAATTGCCTTTGTCGAAGGCAAAAATGCGGCGATGCGCATAGCGCAGGAATTGCGCGGCAATCGTGGCCAGCAGCGTGGATTTGCCGGAACCTGTGGGGCCGAAAATCACAGTATGCGCCAGATCGCCGTCATGGAGATTGAACCAGAACGGCGTGGAACCGTCAGTCAGAAAGACGGCCAGCGGCGGCGAATCCGGCGGATAAAGCGGGCACGGGCACGTCGGCGTCCCCGTCCAAACCGATTGCAGTGGCAGCAAATCGGCCAGGTTGAGTGTGGTTATGAGGGGACGGCGGATATTTGCGTATCCGTTGCCCGGCAGACTGCCCAGCCAGGCTTCCAGGGCATTCATGGACTCTATGCGGCAGCCAAAGCCCTGCGTCTGGATCAGACGGCGCAACTCGCGCGCCTTGTCCTGAAGGCCATTCACATCTTCGTCCATAATGATGATCGTGGACGACAGGTAGCCCGCTCCCACATAGCCGGACTGTACCTCGGTTTTGGCCGTCTCCGCATCTTCGCGCATAAGCAGCGCATCACGATTTACTTTCGCGTTGGGATTGTTGAAAAATTGATCCATGAATCCCAGCACGCGCTGGTTCCAGCCCTTGACGAAGCTGGTGATCTCCTTTTCCGCGTCATACTGGTCAAGGCAGATAAACCGTGTGGAATAGCGCAGCTCGAACGGCAGACTGTCCAGAGCTGCGAACATGGCAGGCCAGGACTCTTGCGGAAGGCCATCAATGGAAAGAATGGCCAGATGTTTTTTCTCAAGCCCGTCTTCAAGGCGCGGGATCAGACCGCCGACAAGGTGCCGACTGCCCAGCAGGGCATCAAGGTACATGGGCACCGTGGGCACACGCATAGGCTGAAGCACGCCGGAGATGCAGAACTGCAAGTGAGCCAGCAAGTCTGAATGCAAAAAGGTGTCGTTTGAGGCATCATACAGCTCGTATTCCTGAAGCCGGTGCATCTCCAACACAGAAGCGCAGGCATCCTCAAATTCCATCAAGGAATCCTTGAATGTCTTGAGTCCCTTCTCCAAGGCAGACATCGTTTCCACACCAACCTTGGCCGCGCCAGCCATTTTAGCGACATTGTAGTTGGGCAGATAGGTGACGGTCATAAATGTCGAAGTACTGTAGCAAACATCCTGCCCAAAAAATGCACGGCGCTCATCCTCTATGGCCTGGGAGACAGGATCAGGAAAGTGTGAGCGATCCGCATCCGGGTAAGCGCGCTGCGTTGTCCGGCAGGCATCGACGTGGATCATCCAGCCTGTTCCCAGACGCAGGACGGCGTTACTGACCTGCTCGGACACATAGGACAGTTCGGCAGGGGTAGAGCTGGCAGTATCCTCTCCCCGGATTTCCCATGCTGCCAGGAACGAGCCATCTTTTTGGAGTATGATCCCAGGCTCTATGAGCGCGGCATAGGTCAGCAGATCGGGAAGCCCTTTGGTTTTTGAACGAAAGTCTTGCAGATTCAGCATATTATTTACCGTCCAGAATTTTCTTCACATGCCCTACAACAGAGCGGGCATAGGCACGTCCCCGCTCCGGATTCTTGTGAAGCGGTGTGTGGTAATAGGCCACGGCTTTCCAGTTAAGACCGTGCCGCCGAATCTCCTGCGCAAGTATCCAGACACCGATCTTGATATTGTTGGCAGGTTCCAGCACCTGTTCCACCGGCCAGCCATACCGTTTGATCCAGTAGGCATTGATCTGCATGATCCCCACGTCAAACGAGCGTCCGGAGCGCATGGCCCACTGAGCGTACTGGATGGCTTCTTCTTTCGACCTGGGTCGTACATCCCGCCCAGAAATATTGATGATCCACGGATGGCAGCCGCTTTCCTGCCGGGCGATGGCCAGGGCCAGCACTTTGGGCACCTGATAGCGGGCACAGGGCGCGTCAAAAAGCGGTTCCAGGACATGCTGACGGTTCTGAAGGGTTTCGGCGTATGCCGGGGTAAAAAAAATGACGATCACCAGGAGAACGGAGCAAGCGCTTGCCTTGCGGAAGAATATGTTGATGGGATAACATTCCTGCATAGTATTTCCTTTAGGAGCAATATATGACGCAACTAATTAAAGATTTTCTTGAAGCTGAGAAAAACATGTTTGATTATTGCAAGTCATTTATGAGTTTCTCTTTTCTGCTAAATACAGGATGTCTTGGTATATTATTGAAGTTATATCCTAATCTTTATGTTATAATATATATACTATCCATAGGAACTCTTCTTTCCATTACTTCATACATGGTTTCATTTAAATATTTAAACAAGTCTACAAAATTTATAATTAGTAACGATGAAGTTAAATTCGTATCCATGAGAAGGAGGGCTTATTTTTCGTCCTATGTTGGCTTGTTTTTCTCCGTATTGGCATTTGAAGTATCTTTATTTTATTATATATTTAATAATGTTTCTATTGCCACCCAATAAATAAGTGCAAACATTACTATATCAATAATTTTTTCTAATAATGAACCCTGATAAAACAAATCAATTATTCCTATACGCCTGAACCACTTAAATTTTATTGCAAGAAAATGCAGTATCGCTAATAAGATAGTAAATCCTATCCACATATGAGGTATGTAATTGTCCATCGTTCCCTCTATGGAGTTGGTGTCTCCATCTGTTTGACGCACATGGCCAGAACCATGATCCGCCCGTAATCGTCAGCCGGGTAAACCCAGCCTTGTTCATCTCCAAGGGAAGAGTCGCCAGTCTGTACACGAAGGTGGACTTGCCATTCTGTATCCGAGACCGAGGTAGCCCAGGTCTGAATAGCCGTCATTGGCGGTGCGTCCGGCCCTGCTTCCGAGATTGCAGGAGCGGTAAAAATCGCTGGCGTCAGCCCGGTGCCTGGCGCACAGGACGGCTTTGTGATGCGGTCGCCGTTTTTGGCCACGGTCGCGTTTTTCATCAGTGCGGTGTTCCCAGAGTCCCCAATGATTTCCAGCGAATTGTTCCGGCAGAGGTAAAGCCCTTGAAGGCTGTCCAGGAAGATGCGGCCCTGCTCGTCCGTGCTGGTGCAGGATTCTGAGGTGATCTCCCGTGGTTCAAACTGGAGGTCAGAGACATTGCGAATGGCGTGATCCGTCATATCCAGTTCCGTTTGCATGGCATTCAGTTCAGGTTGTCCTGGAACTGCCACGCGATAGAGGAAGTCCTGTCCCAAGGCGGAAGAGTCATAGGTGGAAACGGCTCCCAGATGCCCGGCGCCGGGCGACGCAATTCCCACAGTCCCCAAGTTCAGCACCCAGCCATTACCTGCTCCCTGAAGCATGTTTTCCGTTTGGCCGGGCAGGACGCCGGACGGGATATGTCCACCAGCCCCGCCAATGAGGGCCGCAGCGCCCGGAACCACGGCATTCAGGAAATGATCCGTTGCATTTTCTCTACCCCCGGTAGTCAGTACGATGGCCTGTAAAGCACCATTTTGCGGCTGCCGGATGTAAATTTGATAGTCCTGAAGCCAGGCGTTCTGGGGCTGAAAGCCATCAGGCAAAAGTCCATCCGAAATAAGGTCAGCAATGCTGATCGTCGGGCCTGTCGTAGCTGTCGCTTGAGAAAGAAGCGTATCTTGGTGCTGATTGACGTACTGGTTGGCTGCCCTCATCACCATAGTCATGTGATTTGCAATAATGCGCTGTTGTACAGCAGAGTTTCCCGTTTCCCACCATCCAATCATATATGGAATCATGATGATAACGACGATGATTGCGCCGATTGTGCTCAGTAGGTTCATCTGTCGATCTCCGTAACGCTGACAAGGGAACCATTAGGGATAAAGGCAGGCACGGTAATCACATTCCCCATCACAGGGATAAGGCGGCCATTGCTGGCCATTCCCAAAGCAAAACTTCCCCTGAAGAGCTGACGCACAGCCATGATTTCTTGCATCGACGCATCACCGTAAACGTAGCATCGACCCGCATCCACGCGCGCACGCCAATTACGCAAGGCGCGCCAGCTCTCAGGGAGATCAAGTACAGCAAGCGGTATGTCTCCAGAAAGCCCATTGTTTTCATAAACATATCGGAAGACTTCATTACGATAGATTGCGTAATTGACTGCTATCGCACTGAATGAAGACTCTTCAGAAGAAAAGTCCACAGTGCGTTGAATCATGGCTCCTACCCCAATGAGGAAGATAAGAAAGACAACAGGCTTCATTTTATAACCTAGCGTGCTGTGAAGATAAGGCTACTGGCAGCCGTGCAGGCCCCAGCAATAGCCCCCACGTCCGTAGGATCGACGACGGAACCGTTGACGGAGATGGATTCCCAAGAATCCGGCTGGAATCGGGCGAGCTGCATGCAGGCATCCTGCGGGACATTGTCCAGCGTGATCGAGAACTGGCCGTTATCGGCGTCATTGGCCAGCGTGACATCACCACCCCAGGCGTTCTTCATGCTGTCCCCCTTAATGAAAGCCTTGGGAACGATACCGGCACTCATGGCAACGTCATTGTCCAGGTTGTCATAGTTCGTGCCGAAGAAGAGCTGCTGGGTCTGCATTCGCAGCAGAACAAGGTTTTGTTCCGTCGTCGCCACATTGGATTTGCCAAATGCGGAATACAGGCCAAATGCGGCGGCAGCGATCAGTAGCAGGCCGACGATCAATGCGCCAACGGTTTCAAGAATACTCATCACATTCCTCCCTGTAGTGTGGATTGAAGTCCGCCCACAGCCAGAGCAACCATGCTCAACTGGCTTATAACAAGGGCAAACATGAAAACTTTGATTTTCCCAGCGAGACGCTGGATGCCTTCAATACCTTCAATAAGCCATTCGTCTGCCAGCTCTATGAGATGATTCTGGAAGCCTGGCATTCGTGAGTAGACGGCAAGGGTATCGACAAGCTCAGGGCTAGGGAAACGCATTCCTGATTTCTTAAGTGCCTGTCCAAAATCAATCCCCTGCCCAGAACTTGACAAAATATTACTAACTATCTCCCGTAAATACGGGCTAGTCGAAATATCTCCAGCCATACTTTTCAATATGTTTGAAATTTGGTGACCAGCCCGCATTCGTGTTGCGACTGCGTACAACCATAGTGTTCCTATTGTTAATCTATATATTGACCACGGCACAAATCTGTCTGCTATTCTCCTTCCTGATCCTGTCCAATTAGCAAAAGAAAAAAATATAACACATATCAAAATGACTATGACTATGCCTAATGCTGTTCCACGCCATGAAGAAATAAACGAGCTTTGCAGATACAGAACATAGGCAGCTCCTTGCCATGTTTCTGGATCAGAAAGCATAGCGAGCTGTGGCATCACACGCTCGGCCACAATAAGCATCATAATGACGATCAACAGCAGCAACATCAGCGGATAGGCCAATGCGCCGATCAGGCTCTTTCTGATACTGCTTTTCGCATCCAAGACTTTGCTGGCCAGCAGCAGACCTCCCGCCAAGCGACTGCTGTCTTGAGCCGAGCTAATGAGCAGTGTTTCTTCGCGGCTGGCCAGTCCATCCAGTGCCGCGCCCAAGGTGCGCCCGCGTCCCAGCTTGTGCAGGATATGTGCATAGACTTTGACCAGAGGGGACTTCCGCTCTTCTGCCTGGAACTTGAGCAGGCGAAGCGCCTCATGCAGATGCATCCGGTTCTGAAGGAGTTTGGCTAGCTGTTTCCAGATGCGAGACCTCACCCTTGTGTTAAATGCCAGACGTGCAATCAAATCAGGCATGTTGGCCTCTTTTGCCGGATTCCACGTCGGCATTTATGGGCATGGCCAGCATTTCTTCAGTAATGGCAGGATCAAGGTCACCCGACATGATGAGGTGGCGAGCATGCTCCAAGTAGGTCATGCCTCCCAGATCGGAGAGCCAATACTTTTTTGCCTCCTCATGCTGCCGCTGGCGCAACAGAGCTAGAAGCTGGCGATCTACCGCAATCACTTCCGCTACAACCGTTTGCCTATGCAGCCCCGGATGGCCGGATTCCATGCAGTGTTTGCAGCCGCTTCCCCGGATGCAGACTTCATCGAGACAGTCGTCCGGCATGGAGTTCCGCAACCTGCCCAGCAGATCGGGAGCAATGGCATCCGGGTGATCCTTCAGACGTATCTTGCAGTACGGGCAGAGCTTGGGGACAAGCCGCTGAAACACCAGGCCAGACAACACGATGGGGTCACAGACGATGTTAAGGGGATCAGCGACACGGGAACGGAGTTGAACATCCAGACGCTGGATGATGCCCAGAGCGTCGGCGGCGTGGATGGTGGCCCAGACCGCATTACCGGACAATGCGACCTCAATGGTGGCCAGCGCGGCTTCGGCATAGCGGATTTCACCGATCATCACGGTGTCAGTATCATCTCGGTTGGTGCCCGCGATTGCATTGGTATAGGCGTCGCCTCGCTCATCTCCCTCTTTGGAGTTGACGGGGATTTGGTACATCCCCCGGATCGGCTTCTCTGGGGGGTCTTCGATGGACAGAAAGTTGTCCCCCGGACGTTCTTCGATCAACGCTTCCATGCAGTGTGCCAGCGCCGTCGATTTACCGGAGCCGGTAGGCCCGGAGATAAAGACGATACCAGTTCTGGCCGCAAGCGTCCGAAAAAGCCTGGTCTGGGCTTGGGCAAGTCGTTTGGTTCCCGCCTGGTCAACAACCTCTATCGTCTCGTTCGTATATCCCAGCTTGGCCAATCTCTCTTCCAGACTGCCGGAAGCACCCGACGTGTCATGCAACAGGCGTAGCGGCATAAACGTTCCCTTGCCGTCAGGTGCCCCATCGCATTCAATAGGTTCGGAATGGATACGAACAGAGTACAGGCCTTGCGGCAGGTAGTCCCGATTGATGATACGACCATCAAGCCGAGATATGGGATCAAAAGCAGGAGCATCCTGTGCAGCACCAAGATGCTCATAAATTGTTCGGATCATATGTCGTCCTGTTTCGGCATCGAACTCCATATCATCACGCAACAGGCCAAGCACACGAAAGCGTGTGCGTACATGCGTTCCCATATCCGCTATATGTATATCCGTTGCGCCAGCCTTGAAGCCACGTGCAATCAAGTCAATCGCCAACTGCTGGACTTCGTTGTCACCTATGCCACTACGGGAGGCATAGCGAGAAAATTCAGCATCAAAACGGCTAGGCGGGACAAAAGAAAATGCTTTTATGCCCATAACTGCCAAATTTGATGCAAAATTTATGAATGCCATATTCCCCTGAATCTCATCAGACACAATCAATGAGTCATCCATCAGGGCGATACGAGCACGGATTTGATCGGGAAGATCGCTGATAAGCTGCGTTATGCGGGTATGCACTTTCCCTATCCTCTATTCAAACGGTATCGTTGAAGACTTCCCCGATTTGTGAATGGTCACTCCTTTGCGCGTCACATGCAGCCGTCCGCCATTAAACAGCGATCCATTATTGATCGTGACCGTGTGTCCATCCGCCATTCGCAGTGTCGCAGACAGCCTCCCCTCAATGCCCTGGACAGAAACAACAGCAAGACGTCTGGATGGAGCCGAAGCCGCAGAACCGGGCGTTGATGAACTTTTGGGGGCCGCAGGTGGAGGTGTCAGGGTGGGCAATACCAACTCCTGCTTGGAGGGCTGGCTAAGGTCTTGCAGACGCTTTTCCAGCTCACGGATGCGCACTTCCTGCTTCAGCAGCTGCTCATGGCCACGTTTGCGCGTCAGTTCCCCCAGCGTGCTGGGCGAGTTCAAGTCTTGGGCGATGGGGGCCAAGCCGGTTTCTCCCTTTGGAGTCTGCGTCGGCAGCTTAGGAGGCTTTACCTGTGCCTGCGGAATCTGCTTCGGGGTTGTCTTGGATGGAATTACCGGTGCAGGAGACGAGGACAATATCTGCCATGCCACAGCTCCCAGCACGATTATTGAGGCCAAGCCAAGGCCTCCCCAAACAAGAAGGCGTTTCTTTTTAATGTCTTGCATAAATTTTCCCCTTGACTGCCCATTTTCCATCAAACTTTATGGATTCAACACACAATCCTGGGATTGCGGTCAGAAATTCAAACAGCCCTACTTTCTCTCCAGCCCTGTAATCCATCAAAATATCGGGTAGTTCGGAGATCTCCCATGTACCTTCGTGCCACGGTGCTATGATTTTCGTTTTTTTGTCGATATTGCGTGTTTTCTGCGCTTTGAACTGAGGCAAGGACAGTCGTGCCCCAGATGCCTGTGTCACGTCCGAAAGCAACGCAGTTGCTTGCTTGCGATCCACCAACGCATGGTGATCTGTTCCTGGCCCGTCCATAAGGCGAGCGGAACTACGCAGCGTTACAGGGATAGACGACCGGGCTGTAAGCATGTCTTTACCGTCCAGCATCGCCCCGCTTGGTAGCGTCGTAAACGTCGCTCCTTCAGCGTACTGCCATTCAATGTTGATCTTTTGTCCAATGCATGAGGCAGACTTCAACTCCCAGCCATTCGACGCCAGGGGGAGAGCCAGCAGGCCAGGTAGACACGCTGCGGCAGCATCAGAGGCTAAGGGCTGTTGTTGCCACTCCATAGGGAAAAATCGTTCAGGATGACGTTGCATGTCTTCCATGCGTGCGGCGTGTTCCTGCTTGCGCAGCACCGCAGATTCCAGGGCAGCCTTTTCCGTAAAATGGTCATAGATAAAGAAGGTTCCCAGCATGATAGCCAGCAGTATCCCCAGGATCGTCAAACGCAGGATCGTGCTTCGGGAGGCCATGCTGCGCAAATTTGACAGATGACCTTTGGCTATGAGCTTGTCCAAAGTAGAGAACTGGATATGTTCTTCAAGCCAGAGTTCACTTTCGCGAATCGACTCGTAGTGTTCGACTGGAAGGCCAGAGAATTTTTCCAACAGTGAGGCGAACGACGCTGCTTCTTCGGAGCTGAAGAAGACCTGATCCCCATACTCGCTGACCACGCCATCTATCCGAAGATGAAGCCACCAAAACTCTTTGGCAGGGCCCAAAGCAGGATCAGGGGCACACAGCTTGAATATCCCCAGAAAAGAGTCTGGACAGCGCAGACAAGAGCACAAGGCCGTTGCCGAGGAATAGTTAGACCACGTCTCTACAGTTCCAAGGCCATACTGTATGCCCTGCGTTGTCGTGCGCCTTGCCGCAGCGTTAAACTCCTCATCCTGGAGTTCGGACAGCGCCTTATGCCCCATGTGCCCCAATCGCTGCCGGACAGGAGCCATCCAGCGCAAGCCAAGCACCCACGTCGTTTTTTTGAGGGTGATAAGCTCCATAGCCTAATCCTCTGTCCCGCCACCGGCGGCTTCGACTTCAATCGTGATAACCAGTAATGTCTTGGCGTACTCCCCGGAGACACCGAAATTTAATAACCCCAGAGACTTGGAAAGCTGTTGGGCCTGATCTTGGAATCCGGCCAGCACAAGAGTCTGCCCAAGTTGCATAGTGCTTCTCTGGCTGAACGCCCGCGTGCTTGTTTTGGGAAGCTGGACGGTCAAATCACTGGTAGTAAATTCGGTCAACTCGTCCAGGTTGGAGAGGTTGATGCTGTACTGGAGGAGTACCCGCCGCCGATCCAGAATGTGAGGGATCACAGTCATGGCAAAGCCCGTCGTCACTTCCCCTGGAGTGATTTCCGTCGTCTGACCATAGTCCGATTGCGATGAAGATGACCCTGCCAGATAGGCAATGCGTTTGATGGCCTGGATCGGAACAGGCTGGTTGGAGAGAACAAGACCGCCCCCGGACGTAACCTGTGTGGCATTGCCCCATGCCTTCAAAGCACGCAGAACGCCGGTGGAGTTCTTCAGCTTGCCGTTGACGATGGTAGCCGAGGCGGACGAGCTACTGCCGAGAGAGGCCAGACTGCCTGCGACCACGGAAACATCGTCGTTGGCGAACAGTACCTGCATGTCGATACCGGCCTCATTGGTGTCCGTGACTTCCAGAGCCCAGACATGCACGGTCAACGCGACCTGGCGGGACAAGCGTTTGTTTATGTCCGCGATGTACTTCTCCACCTGCCGGACGTTATCCGCATAGTCCCGGACAGTGATGGTTCCAGCAGCCTGATTGCCGACGACACTCCCTTCGGAAGACAACAGCTCTTTGACAGCCTTTTCGGTATCCGCCCAAATGTCGAACTTGTAATTCGTCGTGTTGGACTGTGCCGTCTGGCTCGACGTGTCGGAAGTCGCTACCGTCTGGTTGATATTGCTGCCCCCGATGCTGGAGCGCGACGTTTCCCTGGATTTGTTGGTGATCTGATCTTTGTATTCCCGCTTGCCTGGAGCGCCCAGAATCGTAAATGTCCGCACGACAAGGCGTGAGAATACAACAGTTTTTGTCTTGGAGTCGAAATCCCATCCGTACCCACTAGCGACTGCCACATGATCCAGAAGGCCACGCAGCGGCCCCTCATAGGATACATTGAGTAAACGCGAACCGCCGCTGGCTCCGGGATCAAGCAAGTCAGGCAATTCAAGGGCGGGAGGCGTGCCAGCTTTTGCGGGCTTTCCCCCCTTACTGATGGGAGCGGGATCAGCGCCGACCTGGACAGTCAACGCGGTCAAATCGGTTATAGTTGCAGCAATATCACTCAATGTGCCGCGCTTGCGCAGCATGACCCTGGTATTCAGTTCCGCCTGTGAGGCCTCATCAGCACGAATGGGCACGGCCTTAACCCCAACGTAAGGTTCCGCGACGACATCAACGGCTTTCGACCGTGAGAGTGTCGTGAAATCCTTCACCTTACCCTCGATCAGTTCCTGGTCAGGAGCGTTCTTATGAGAACAACCAACCAGAGCCACGCCGAGGAGCAGAAGCATGATGCTGCAAATGATGCGGCTTGTTTTCATGGTATTTTTTCCAATGTTTATTTTTTTACATAAAAAAATAGTTATATCTTTACAGCTTTAATGCTCAGATACTTCCATCACCTTGTTTCCTTGGTAGATCGTTACGCGCAGAGCCAGGCCGTTGGCCTGAAGAGCGGCAAAGAAGTGCTTGACGGCATCCAGGAACTCACCCCTGAATGTCGCGTCGCTCCGCATTTCATAGTCATGCTGGGCATTCCAGATCAGGCTGTACCCGGCAACAGCAGCCCAGCCTTCCATTGTCGAACGGAGCATTTCCCGTTTATGGATTTCCCATACGGGCATCTCTACAGGTGTCACCAGCGTCGTGCTCACTGCGGGCATGACGACCGCGGGAATCGCTGCGGGAACTTCTGCGGGCTTCTCCGGAGCAGGGGGATTGCTCCCTGGAACGGGAGGTGTCGCGGAAATTGGTGTATAGGGGACAGGCTTACCCGGCTGTGTTTTTTCCAGGGTCAGGGAAGGAGAGGTCTGGGTTTTCGTAGGCAGTACCGCTGGAGCCGGTACAGGTGTTGGTGCGGATACCGGTTCAGTATGCTCAGGCACAGGTACAGGGGCAGCTACCGGAATTGTTCCCGCTGGAGGCTCAGACAAATAGACCTGATAGCCCTTCATCAAGGTCGCATTGGCTCCAACGCAGTTCCATCGGCAGAAATCCTTCACCGGTACGCGGTTCCGCCGAGCTATGGTTGCCGCAGTCCCGGTCTTTCTCACCGGATAGGTTTTTACTTGCGGGGCCTGAGTCGCAACCGGCGTCGGGTCTGGCGTTTTCACGGCAGGTTCCTTGGAGGGAAGAGCTTGTGTGTCCGCCGACGGGTAGCCAGGCAAAGGGCGTGAAGAAACTGGTTGTTTGTCTTCAACAGGCGCATCCAGCCCTTTCACGACTTCGCGAGTCATACTGAACAGCTCACCATCGGAACAGCGAATCTGGGCATATCCCAGAGCAGGCGTTCCATTGCCGTCCATCACATCAAGACTGTAGCTCACCTCAAGACCAGATGGGTTCAAGGCAAAACCATCCTCCCGAAGTCGCTGTTCTAACGTCTCCCCAAACGTCCCTGGGGCACGATGCAGCGCGATCGCAGTGTGAGCGGGAGCATGACGACGGCTCAATTCCTCAGCCGCTTGTTCCGCAAGGATGCGGGCGTCATTGCCGTAATCGCTACTCAGCCCATCAAAAGAGCCTGACGCGCTGCGCTGATGAAGACAGCCTGAGCCTGATGCAATCGCAAGACAAAGGAGCAAAAGGATATATTTTTTCATAGCAATCACTTATTGCTGAAGGCTTTTTGACTCCGCCAGCGGCTCGACTTTGACTGGTAAAGAATCTGTTGTTTGATATGGCGCATCCAAACCTTACTCATCAAAGGATCAATCCTGGCCATACGGCGTAAGATAAAGATTGAGGTGATCCAGAACAGCAGCGCTGCCAGCCCAGAAATAGCCGTCATTCCTCCCACTCCAACCAGCAAGGCGATCAATGCGCTCGTCATCGCCAATTCGCGTTCCGCCCCTAGCACAAGGTTGTGTCTGTGCAGAGATTGATGGACAGGAATGTGACGTTGCTCCATTACAAAACAGCCCCGGAAAAGCTGAAGATCGAATTTACCATGCTACCAGCAAATGCGATGAACGAGATTCCGAAGACAACAGACAGCAACAGCTTGAAACCACCTGAAATATCATCTTTATTCATGATGAAGATGATACCGCAGATCGCCATTGCCACGATACTAATGTATTTACCAGCAGGGCCTGTGACAGTATTGACAACCTTTTCGAGAGGGCTGGAAAACTCTGTGATTCCACCACTGGCCAGAGCCATTTCAGGGAAAGCCATCGCTGCGGCTGCAAAAACGATAAAGAGCATAAAAGATTTCTTTTTGAGCATACTATCCTCCTCAGTGAATACTATCTTGATTTTGTTTAATGTTTTTTGTTTGCAAAGATAAAAAATATCCCCAAAATAACTACCAAGAAATAAGAAAAATATCTCATCTCAGGATGCAATAACATGGAAGCTATTTTACTTGTCCTCAGCAAAACGAATGATATAAATATTGCAATAAAAATAATAAAAATGTAAAAACTATACCGCAGTATATATTTCTTTAGTTTCATATCGCCTTTCTTTCAAATCAAAATGATCTACGCTGATTATGGAAGAAAGCCTGCGTGTGTTATGCCTTGTCTTTTCCATGAAGATGACAAGATCAACAGCACGGCCTATGAGCTTTTGCTTGGAGCCGACGCCAGCTTCTTCCACCAGCTCTTCCAGGCGCTCAAGGGCTTCTTCAGCACTATCCGCGTGGAACGTACCGATGCCGCCGGGATGACCAGTATTCCAGAGCTTCAGCAGCTCCAAGGCAGCGCTATCCCGGACTTCCCCGACCAGAATCCGCCGGGGGGCGTAGCGCATACAGACTTTGGTAAGCTGCCGCATACCGATGCCTGCCAGTTCAGACGTCAGAAAAAACACAGAGTTAGGAGCTTTGGACTGAAGCTCTGCCGTATCTTCCAAGATCAGAAGGCGATCATGGGGACAGAGCTGATCCAACTCGTGGATGATGGCATTCACGAAAGTCGTCTTGCCGCTGGAGGTGCCCCCGACAACGACGATATTTTTTCGCTCCAGGATGGCCGTGCGAATAATGTCCGGGACTTCCGGGCCGATGACACCCTGGTTGAGATATTCGGAGAGCTGTATGACTCGCGATGCTTTCTTGCGCAGGGAGAAGGATGCACCTGGCCCTACAATGGGCGGAAATGTCCCCTCAAAACGAGAGCCATCCAGTGGAAAGCTGCCTTCAATCACCGGATGGCGGGCATCCACTGTTTGGTTCAGGGCACTGGCCACAAGGGACAGGATCAGTTTGCCTTGGGGCAGGGAGAGCGTGCCGACACACTCCTGATCCTGGCCGTACCGCTCGATCCAAAGAGCGCCATCAGGATTGAGCATGATTTCAATGACACTATCATCCCGCAGGGCATCCATAATCAGTGGCCCGCAGTTGTATTCAAGGCTTTCCAGCAGACGCTCATCCATGACGCACCATCCCCAGGATAAAGACGGCGACATTGAGCAAGGCGGAAAGGGCTATGATGGCCGTACACAAATACATGGCTGACCGGTGCGTGGCCAAATTGGCGACAAAATCCGCCACGGCCTTGCGTATGCCCTCCATCGTGAGGCCTGACAGAGTCTCTGTGAGGCTCGTCAGGCTTTTCTCCATATCTTTGACGTAGGCTGTCGTCTGTTGTCCCATGAAGGCGGCCAGGGCTGTTTCATGCTTTTTTTGGAGCCTCGCCTGAGCTTCGAGGAAAACTTGAAGAATCGTTACCTGCATCAGTATGGGGTCATCCTGCGGAACAGATACGTCATGTTTTTTTGCCAGAAGCGCACGCACGTCTTCCACAGACATACCGAAGCCGTCAGGGAATCGTTCTTCAGGCATGGGGGACTTGTCTTCATCGCCGGGAAAATCATCACTCATTGCAATCCTCCGACGAGCCTACCTTGCTTTCATTGAATCGACGAATCAGCGCTTCCTGCTGTTGGGAGAAATCTTCATTAGTAAGCATCAGGCTGGCTATTTTTAGTAGCTGCATTCCAAGCATTGCGACTGCTGGACAATTATTGTTCAATGCTCCAAGACTGGGAACAAAGTTTATTTTGCAAACTATTTGACAAGGATTTTCTTTGTCTTCCAAAAACTCAAGACTACACTTTCTTGTTTTTGAGCTTTTCATGCCATTACCTACATGATTCCAGCCTGTTCAATACAGGCGAGGATTTGATTCCAGTAACGGCGTAGGCGGGCTTTGACAGCGATATGAGTAGAGCTGCCATTGATGCCAGCCTCAAAACTTTGGCGTCGGGCAAACAGCTCTTCCAGGTCTTTGCCAATCAGGGCTTTGTTGCCTTGGGGCAACGAAATCAGGGCATGGAACTGATGGGCATACTCTTTGTAGATTTTAAAGTGCTCAAATCCGGCCCCATCAATGGCGATGTCCCCGAAGTAAGGATTCAACCAGACAACCAAAGGAGATCGGGGGAAGTTAATGGCCATCCGGGCCAGACCCTGGAGCGTGTCTCCCATAGCCTGGCCACCGGTCACGATAGTATGGAGGAAAACCCGGTGCCCTTGATCTTCAAGCAGATCAATGAAGTCGTTATCGGACAGATAGGATGCCAGAGCGATGAATGACGATGCTCCATTGTCTACGATGACATGGGCGTTGTCGGGAGCCTGCGAAAGAGCTTCCAGAAGTTCATCAAACTTACGCGGCTCGATATTCCCATCCTTCATCACATCCAGTTTGGTCACATCGAACTCCGGGAAAGAAGCCAATGTCGCATTGACGGGGTCAGTATCGAACGCAATGACTTCTTTCTCGGCATGGCGCAGCGCCTGGTAAAGCATGACTGCAATCATGGATTTACCGACGCCACCCTTGCCTTGCAGGATCAAGTGGATAGTCGCCATTATTCTTCCTCCTTACTCACTTGCAGGAGATCGGCCACGTCTGGAACGGAGCTGTCCTGAAATGATTTGTTTTGTGGCACGATCATGCGGGGGCCGTCGGAAGTCGTGCGTGGGCTTTTTGCCGGTGCAGCCGGGGACGGGGGAAGCACCGCCCCCGGAGAGTGTTTTGACCGAGTGTCAGTCCTCTTCAGCTTCCCTGCTTGTTCATTCTTCCCGCCGGGGAAATATTTTCGGGCGTATCGACGGAACGTGTCATAGGTCATGCTGATCCGTTTTTCTTTCGTCAGCTGCGCATAAGCCGGTTTCAGCAGGTAGCCTCTGGCCAGCAGGCTTTCTACTTCGTCTTTGACCGCCAGGAACTCGACCCGCGCCATACCGGGGGTTAATCGCAATCTCTTGCTTTCCATCGTTCGCCTCAAAATGAAAATCCGTACCGCACAGAATGCAGAAACTCCAAGACGCCAGTATTGACCGCCGGTACATCCGCAGCCGAAGGGGCTTTTCCCTTCCGCCAGAGCAGAGTCCATAGACCCCAAGCGGGACCGCGTTTTTGTTGACCATCGTCGAAACGAGACAGAAACGACTCAAATACGGGCCGCATTGCCTCCAGTTCAGGCTCAGTACGTTGCCAGCGTTTTTCCAACGCATCCGTCTGCTGCTTGATACGTCTGTCCCGCTCAGAATCCGGCGCAGCAGGTAGAGACGCTTGCCCCCCAGGCTGAAGGTCATCCAGCCAACGCTGGCCGCGCAGCCAATTCACCAGTAGCGGGATAAACCGCCCATGTTCGCGCTGCCAGCTCAGGCTTTCTCGGAAACGGATCAGCGATTGAAACAGGACATCAAGGCCGGGCAATGAGCCACGCCGCCAAAGACGATGCCAGACGGCACGCGCAAGCTCCTTGGCTTCTTTGCGTGGATAGCGCTGACAGAACTGCTCGAATGAAGAATCGGCAAGAGAAAAATCCCCCCCATCGCCCCGGCAGGGGCGTGGACGTGGAAAGGTTAGAGCCAAGGAGGAGGAACCAGCCGCCTGCGTGGGGGGAGTGGGGGGTAATATGGAGTCTTTCTTAAAGTTCTTTCTGTAGGCAAACTTTGTCTGGCAAGAGGTAAAGTTTGCCTCTTGGGCCTTGCCGATGAAGGCAGCACCAGAAGCCTGAAGCATAGAAGGCTTGAGCATATAATATGTGGAAGTCCGGGCCGCGTTTCGGCGGATCGCAATGAGCTTGTGCGTGACAAGTTCCCGCAGCCAGTTTTTGACGCTGGAGACGCTGCAATGCAGGAGTTCAGCAAGCCGCGCGTGAGACGGCCAGCAATGGTCTTTGTCAGCAGCAATGTCACACAGGATTGCGTAGATGGTTTTTGCGCCCGGAGACATATCCATAGTCAAAACAAAACGAGGTAAAATCGGGCCGCGAATGCAGCCGCGTGGTGCAAACGTATTTTCCATGTCTGATTACTCCAGACAGGCCTTGGAAAAAGCGTAAAACAGAGCTGCGGAGCTTGACGCCGCTAAGCCTTTCGGCTAGAGTTAATCCAACAAATTTGCGGATTACTCCCGCAGATAGCTCCTGTGTTGGCGCACAGGAGCTTTTTTCTTTTGGCCTACAGTTTTCTCAGGTTCGCTCCAGCGATTGAGTTTTTTGTTGTTTGAGCGGGCTGGCTCGTCAGACCGTGGGCACCTATCCCCCGGTGACGCTGGTCGTAAAAACGCCAGCGTTTCGCCTTTCTTTTTCTGATCCCCAGGAACCGTCTCCGGGGGAGTTCTCATTGCCGCCATTTCCGGCGGGAAATTTATGTAAGCGTTTACAAGCAGGGCTTGCTCGACCACGGGCGGGCATTCCCTCTCCGTGGACTTTCGGGTAAGACAATCCCTGTTCGTGCTCGTGCAAAGTGGGGGGTGCGGAAAAGACAAAAAGCCCCTTCCAGGCTGGATCACCAGCGCTGAAAAGGGCTTTTGAAAAGGAAGAAGGGCTGAAAAAAGAAAAAAAGCGTAGAAACATGCTCAGAAAAGCACGTTGCTACGCTTGATTTCTTGTTGGCGTCCCCAAGGGGATTTGAACCCCTGTCGACGGCGTGAAAGGCCGTTGTCCTGGGCCGGCTAGACGATGGGGACGCGCTATGAAGTTGTGATGGCTGGGCTGCAAGGACTCGAACCTTGATTAGCGGAGCCAGAATCCGCCGTCCTGCCAATTGAACGACAGCCCATCGCGAAAATGGAACCTACGCAAAACCGGCTCTCTTGTCAACAAAAAAATCGAAAAAATTTTAAGGCTTCGTATCCGGCAGAAAAAATGCGGGAGCGGACAGGAGGGAAGTGCCCTTCGGTACAGCCACAGGAGGCTGCATTACAAAATATTTCACATGATATCTAACCTGTTGATTTTCCATGGTATCGTGATGGGATGAATGTTTCTATCCTGTGAGAATAGTTTACTTTACTTTGCCCCTTTGCCCGGTATTATCCTTGGGATGTGCGGCCTGTGCGCGCCGCAAGAGCAAGATGGTTTGTGAAAAAAGCCGCTGTCTTTTTTCGGGATGGGAGGGAACGCTCCGCAAGAAGCCTTCTTGTTGCCATTTTCAATACGACGTGGCGGGGAGCAGCCCGGCCGCAAACGGAGGTTGTCTGTTATGGAACAAAACAACGAAGTCGTTGTCGACCGTGCCAAGTCGCAGTGGTCCGACTTGTGGAAGAAGGAAGACTACTGGGCCATCTGGATCGGCTTCTTCTTCCTGATCGTGGCCGCATGGCTGTGCTTTGGCCAGCGTCCGGCCCTGGAAGCCAAGTTCAACGAATACGAGACCATCATCAAGGCTGAGGAAAGCAAGCCCTTCAAGACCATCGAATGGTACAAGGCCACTGCCGCCCAGAAAAACGTGCAGGCCCAGAAGCAGTCCCAGGTGGCTGATGTCATCGCTTATCTGAAGACGCCCGCCCGCTGGACCGACAATCCTCTGGATGCCCTGATGATGGATCAGGCCCGCGCGGATGAGCGCAACGCCGCCCTCAAGCCCAAGGTCGAAGCTGCCAAGCAGGCCGCTGCCGAGGCTCTGGCCACGGCCAAAGTTGCCCAGGATGCCGCCGCGGCTGCCGGTTATCAGGATGCCGGTCTGAATGATGCCGCCAAGGCCGCCATCGACTCCTGGCAGAGCGCCGAGAAGAAGGCCTCCAAGGCTGCTTCCGGTCTGGCCAAGCCCTTCAACCGCATCCCCACCCTCATCGTGCTGGGCCTGGTGCTGGGCGCCCTGTGCACCGTCGGTGCCGTGTTCATGGGCATGAATCCCGGCAAGTTCTTCGTCTCCTTCCTCATCATCTACGCCCTCTGCGTGCTGGCCAACATCCTGGGCAACCAGAAGACCATGCGCCTGTACGGCATCAACGCCGAGATCTGGTCCATCGCCATCGGCATGATCATCGCCAATACCATCGGCACGCCCAAGCTGGTCAAGGACGGCGCCCAGGTGGAATACTTCATCAAGGCCGGTCTGGTGCTGCTGGGTGCCGAAGTGCTGTTCCACAAGATCCTGGCCATCGGTATTCCCGGCATCTTCGTGGCCTGGGTGGTGACCCCCATCGTGCTCATCAGCACCTTCATCTTCGGCCAGAAGGTGCTCAAGATGCCTTCCCGTACCCTGAACATGGTCATTTCCGCCGACATGTCCGTGTGCGGTACCTCGGCGGCCATCGCCACCGCCGCTGCCTGCCGCGCCAAGAAGGAAGAACTGACCCTGTCCATCGGCCTGTCCCTGACCTTCACCGCCATCATGATGGTGACCATGCCCGCCTTCATCAACTGGGTGGGTATGCCTGAGGTCCTGGGCGGCGCCTGGATCGGCGGTACCGTGGACGCCACCGGCGCCGTGGCCGCTGCCGGTGCCTTCATCGGTCCCAAGGCCCTGCAGGTGGCCGCTACGGTCAAGATGATCCAGAACGTGCTCATCGGTGTGACGGCCTTCTGCGTGGCCATGTACTGGTGCGCCAAGGTGGACGTGCAGGAAGGCCAGAAGGTCAGCGCCATGGAGATTTGGCACCGCTTCCCCAAGTTCGTGCTGGGCTTCCTGACGGCTTCCATCGTCATGTCCGTGGTCAGCTCCTCCCTGGGTGCTGATGTGGGCAAGATGCTGGTGGATAACGGCATCAACAAGATCTCCGTGCCCCTGCGCGGCTGGTTCTTCGCCCTGGCCTTCGTGTCCATCGGTCTGACCACCAACTTCCGCGAGCTGGGCAAGTACTTCAAGGGCGGCAAGCCCATCCTGCTCTATGTTTGCGGTCAGTCCCTGAACCTGGCCCTGACGCTGCTCATGGCCTGGATCATGTTCTACAAGGTCTTCCCCGAAATCACGGCCAAGATCTAAGTTTCATCTGCAATCAAGGGGGCCGTTCCGGGAACGGCCCCCCTTTTTTTCCCGGATGTTCCGGTGTAGGGTGATCCTCATGAATGACAGAATCTTCAAGATGGGAAAGCTTGTCCTCTGGGGCGTCGGCCTGTGGGTCTTTTTCGCGGTCATCACGCCGCGCCTTGTGGCCCTGAGCCCTGCCTGGCAGCATTATGACCGCGTTCAGGAAGAGAACGGGCTGGACAGCGGTGCCCTGTATTACACCAATGTCCCTGTGGTACAGTCTGCCGAGGAGGCCATGAAGCATGCCGTCAAAGCCGGGATGGCCGAGCGGCGCGAACTGGCCATAGCCCAGCGCCGGAATGCGGAGCTGTGATGACGACGCCCGTATGCCGTTTTGTGGTCAGCGCCTGTCTGGCCGGGGAATTTTGCCGCTATGACGGCGGGAGCAACGCCTGTGCTGCGGTCCGGGAACTGGTGCGCAGGGGAGAGGCCGTCACGGCCTGTCCTGAAGGGCTGGCCTGCCTGCCCGTGCCCCGCCCGCCGTGCGAGATCAGAGAAGGGCGCGTCCTGTCGCAGGATGGCAGGGATCTGACGGAGGATTTCCTCCGGGGGGCCCGCCTGGCCATGGAGACGGCCCGCAGGCATGGCTGTACGGCGGCCATCCTCAAACGGCGTTCGCCCTCCTGCGGTGTGGGGCAGATCTATGACGGCACGTTCAGCCGTACCCTTTGTCCCGGTGACGGGCTGTGGGCACACATGCTGCGCGAGGCCGGGTTCGCCCTGTATACCGAGGAACATCTGCCCGAAGATATCTAGACCTGCGAAAGGTCGTTGCCGTCGTTGCCCGTCTTCCCTGAGGACGGGCTTTTGTTTTGGGGCGCTGCGGCTTGTGTTTCTCCTATCCATCAGATAAGAAAAAAGGCCGGCAGACGCTGCCGAATGGACTTTTTACGGAACGAGGAACCCATGAAAACCGAATCGCTTTGCCTGCATGCGGGCTATACTCCCAAGAACGGTGAGCCCCGGGTACTGCCCATCGTGCAGAGCACGACCTTTACTTATGACTCCACGGCCGAAGTGGCCAAGCTTTTTGACCTGGAAACTTCCGGCTTTTTCTACACCCGTCTGGGCAATCCCACGGTGGACGCCGTGGAGCAGAAAATCGCGGCTCTGGAAGGCGGCGTCGGCGCCCTGTGCACCTCTTCGGGACAGGCTGCCAACCTCATCGCCATCCTCAACGTGGCCCAGAGCGGCGACCATGTGGTCAGCATGGCCAGCATCTACGGCGGCACCTTCAATCTGTTTGCCGTGACGCTGAAGAAAATGGGCATCGAAGTGACCTTCGTGGACCAGCGGGCCGATGACGCCGAGATCGAGAAGGCCATCCGCCCCAACACCAAGGCCGTGTTCGGCGAGACCCTGACCAATCCTTCCATGGACGTGCTGGACATCGAACGCATCGCGGCCCTGGCCCATCGTCACGGCCTGCCCCTGATCGTGGACAATACCTTTGCCACGCCTGTGCTCTGCCGTCCCTTCGATTTCGGTGCCGACATCGTCGTCCACTCCACCACCAAATACATGGACGGCCATGCCCTGCAGATGGGCGGCGTCATCGTGGACAGCGGCAAGTTCGACTGGACTTCCGGGCGCTTCCCCGAATTCACCGAGCCCGACGCCTCGTATCATGGCCTGATCTATACCAAGGCCTTCGGCAAGGCCGCTTACATCGTCAAGGCCCGCGTGCAGCTCATGCGTGACCTGGGCTGCTGCCAGACGCCGCAGGGCGCCTTCTACATCAATCAGGGCCTGGAGACCCTGCCCCTGCGCATGGAACGCCACTGCCGCAATGCCGAGGCCGTGGCGACCTTCCTGGCCGGGCACGACAAGGTGGAGAGCGTCTGCTACCCCTGGCTGCCGGACAGCCACGACAAGGCCCTGGCCGAAAAATACCTGCCCAAGGGCTGCAGCGGCGTCATCTCCTTCTCGCTCAAGGGCGGCCGCGACGCCGGGGCCCGTTTCATCGACAGCCTGAAGATGGTGTCCCTGCAGGTACATGTGGCCGATATCCGTACCTGTGTCCTGCATCCGGCCAGCTCCACGCATCGCCAGCTCAGCGACGAGCAGCTCACGGAAGCTGGCATCACGCCCGGCATGGTCCGTCTGTCCGTCGGTCTGGAAAATATCGACGACCTTCTGGAAGACCTGTCGCAGGCGCTGGCTCAGGCCTAAGCCATAACAAGACGGTACAAAATGAGAGAGCGGGTCCCGCAGGGGGCCCGCTCTCTTTGCGTTATGGCTGATGGGCTGCTCCTGCTCCGTCAGGGACAGGCAGGAGAGGACGTATCAGACTTTTTTGCTGTCTTTTGCAAACTGTTTCAGTCTGCATTATTGGCGATCTCGGCCATGGTGGCGCCGGTGGCCCGGCACAGGTCGTCCGGCGAAAGGCAGAGCTGCACCCCGCGCTGTCCGGCGCTGATGTAGATCTGCTCCCAGAGGATGGCATGCTCATCCAGAAAGACGGGGTAATCCTTTTTGGCTGCCAGCGGCGAACAACCGCCGCGGATATAGCCTGTCAGGGGCAGGACTTCCTTGAGGTGGACCATCTCCACATGCTTGTTGCCGGATGCCGTGGCCAGGGCCTTCAGGTTCAGTTCCGCCGCGGCGGGGATGCAGGCCATGATGACGCCTGTTTTGTCACCGCGGGCCACCAGGGTCTTGAAAACGCAGCCGGGATCCACGCCCAGCTTGTGGGCCATGGTCACGGCGGAAAGGTCGCTTTCGTCCACATCGGCCTGATGCAGGGTGAAGGGGATCTCCAGACGCTCCAGCAGGCGCGCGGCATTGGTCTTGGCTATTTTTTTGCTGCTCATAGTGATTGCGATAAACTTGTGATCGAAACGGGGGATGGCGTCATTTGACCTGCCAGCAGACCGTGACCTGCCGGAGGATATCATCCTGTGCCTGTTGCCGCAGAGCGGTCAGCTGTTCCAGCAGGGCAGGGATGCGGGCGCGAAGGTCCGCCGGTGTCCCGGCATTGTCCACCACCAGATCGCTGGCGGCTTCCTTGCGCTCGGCTGGCCACTGCCAGGCTTCCAGAGTCGCGGCTTTTTCTTCGCTCCAGCCGCGGGTGGCCATGATGCGTTGCAGGCGGATCTCGCGCGGGCAGCGTACCGTCAGGCTCAGGGCACCGGGCAGACCGGCCTTATGCCAGCCGCATTCGAAATACAGGGGGATCTCCGCCACGGCGCAGTCCTTGCCCTCGGCTTCCGCCTTGTCCCAGAAGGCCAGGATGGCGTCCCGGACAAGGGCATGGACCATCTGCTCCACTTCTTTGCGCAGGCCGGGGTCCTGCTGCATGGCCTCCAGCAAAGCGGGTTTGCACACGCTGCCGTCATCCTCCAGCAGACGTTCCCCGAAGCGGCGGCCCAGATAATCGGCCATCTCCCCACCGGCGGCATAGAGCTGCGCCACCAGGGCATCGGCGCTGACCGTGGGCAGGCCCGCCTCTTCCAGGGCATGGGTGAGGGTCGATTTGCCGCAGCCGGGATTGCCGGTGATGACCAGCCGCTGCATGCGGCCGCTGTTGTTCAGGATGGTCCAGAGCATGTCGTCGGGCGGCGGGCAGAAAAATTCCAGCGCCTCGCCCGACAGGGGATGGCAAAAACTGATGTGCCAGGCGTGCAGCATCTGGCGCGGGGCACGGGCCGCCACAGGGGCCGGGGCGTACAGGGCGTCGCCCAGCAGGGGATGGCCCACATGCGCCATGTGGACGCGGATCTGGTGCGTGCGTCCGGTATGGATGCGCACGGCCACCAGCGAGAAATCCTTGCGCGGGCTGCTCCAGAGCACGCGCCAGTCGCTGTGGGCCGCCTTGCCGCCCCGGTTCTCCGGGACAACGGCCATCTTGACCTTGGCGGTAGGATGGCGGCCCAGAGGTTCCCGGCAGGTGCCCGTCTGCGGGGGCACGCCCTGCACCAGGGCCAGATATTCCTTGTGGACTTCCCGCCGGGCAAAGGCCTCGCTCATGCGCAGGCGGGTGGGCTCGTCCAGGGCCACGAGCAAAAGGCCGCTGGTGTCCTTGTCCAGACGATGGACCACACCGGGGCGCAGGCCTTCCTGTTCCCGCAAACGCGGGAAGTGGTGCAGCAGGCGCTGGACAAGCGTGTTTTCCGGGCAGGACGGACAGGGATGGACCGTCAGGCCCGCGGGCTTGTTGCACAGCAGCAGATGCTCGTCCTGCCAGAGGATGTCCACGGCTTCGTCTTCGGCGCGGAGCTCGTTGGCCGTATCGGGCAGATCGAGACGGACCTCCTGGCCGGCCTTGAGCTTGAGGGACGCCGTGGAGACCGGCAGCCCGTCGATGCGGCAGGTACCGGCCGTGATGGCACGCTGCACGGCGGCCCGGGAGAGGTCGGGCAGCAGACCGCACAGGGCCTTGTCCAGCCGCTGCCCCACCAGAGCGCCCGCCACGCGGAAGTCCAGCTGACGAGGGCTTTCCCCGCTCATCAACGGCCTCCCAGGACGGTGATGCTGTTCACGCGGTCACCAAAGGTGGTGGTGCGGTACAGATTGCGCAGTTCGCTGCCGGGCGTGATGGAGCTGACCACGGCACGGCCGATGACGAAGCGCTCGTTGTCGCTGGCGCCCTCTACGGTGCGCACGCCCCAGACGTTGTGGAAGATGGCGGGCCGCCCCTTGTAGGGCCCCACATAGAGCATGATGTGCCCGCGCAGCCAGACCAGGGTCAGGAAGGGGACGCCGTCGCGCAGGATGCCCTTTTCCTTTTCCTTGATGCTCATGCCGTCCAGCATGATGCGCCGTCCGCTGCGCGCCTGGGACAGGGAGTTGCGGGGCAGCCAGATGCCGAAGGGCGTCAGCAGCTCGCGGGTCAGGGCGGAGCAGTCGCGGTCGCCGAACATGCCGCCCCAGCCGTAGCGCTGCCCCATCATGACGTTGCCGATGAGGGCCACCTGCGCCGGGGTCATGGGCAGGGGCTTGATGGCGGCGTCTTCATGGGCCAGCGTCAGTGTGACCACGTTCGCCCGGCTGCCGTTCTTGACGGGGACCAGCACCGCCAGGCGGGTGTTGTCGCTCTGGGACGGGGCCAGAGGCAGGACAGTGCCGATATTGACCTGTCCGGCCAGGCTGCCGGGCAGGGGGACGTTGTCGCGCAGCACGGCCACATAGCTGCCGGTCTTGTAGCTGGCCTCGAAAGCCTCGTCCACGATGCCGATATCATTGGCGTCCACCCAGCCCGCGGCCACGGGGGTCTCCACATAATACCAGTTGCCGTCACGGCTGGTGTGGGCGATGAAGACCGGCGTCCCCACCGGCAGCAGGGAATACTGGAGGTAGTCGAAAGGATTGATGCGCGGGTCAGGCGTGGGCTCGCTGAAACGCGGCGTATGGCTGGGCATCTCGCGCAGGTCGGCATTGCGTACCGTGATGCCGTACATGGCCGTGTTGGGGAAGCTCTTCAGACCGGCGTTGGCACGCATGGCGTCCCATTCGTCCTGGGTCCAGCGCACGTCACCGTATTTGTAGCCCTTGGCCTTGCGGAAATAGATCTCCACGTCCCGTTTGCGGATGGAGGTCTTGCGCATGTCCCAGGGGCCGAAAAAGATGCGGTTGAAGCGCGCGTCCTGCTCCGCTTGGGCCTGGCTGTCCAGCAGGGGCGTGTCGGCACCGGCCTGCTGGGCGAACACGGTCAGATCCTGCGGAAAGCTCCGCATGTCACGGATGGTGCCCAGATGCGGGGAAGGGATGCCGTCACGCGGCGGGATCTGTTTGCCGCCGCAGGCGGCCAGCAACAGCAGCGAACACAGCGCCGCCAGCCGTACCCCTATCCAGAGGAAAGACCGAGTCATGATGCCCCCTTATTTGAAGCTCACCTGATACTTGCGCAGAAAGTCCGTCGGCAGATAGGTCATCTTGGCCTGGCGCAAGCCTTCTTCATCCAGATCCTGGGCCCGGTTCAGCAGCTCGAAGCCGTTGCCCGCCTCTCGGGAGAAGCAGGCATTGATGGTCTGGTAGACGCCGCGGAAACCGTTGAGCCCTTTTTCATAATGGACCCCCAGCGTCTTTTCGTCCAGTGCTTCCCCCACGCTGAAGGCCACCATCTGGCCGTCCACATACAGGGAACCGCCGCACAGGCCGTCCAGAAGCTCCCAGTGGGAGAGCACGCGGTTGATGGCTTCGTTCTCGGCACGCAGGGAAGGGGAGTCCTCGCATTCATGCCACTGGCACCAGTCGTCCTGCAGGCCCAGCACGTCTTCCACCATGGCATCGTCCAGCGGCCGGTAGTCGATGCCGTAAGCCTTTTCGAAGCCGCGCAGGTGGTTACGCTTTTTATGGTAGCGGTTGCCCGGCAGGGTGGCCAGATCGCTCTGCAGATACAGGTATTCCCACTGGCCGCGCGAATCATGCTCTTCGACCTTGTCCGGCAGGGCCGCGCGCCAGCGCTCCAGCAGTTCTTCGGGCACGCGGATGAAGCTGCGGCAAGCGTCGATGCCGCTGGCAGCCCAGTCCACGGCGTCCCAGTCGCCCACAGGGGCCCAGTAGGTGACGAAGGGCACGGTCTGGCGCAGCCAGCACAGATCGCCGTCAAAGGCCCACTGCAGGCCGAAATACTGCTGCCAGCCCCAGATATTGGGCAGGCTGTAGTCCAGGGAACGGCGCGGGGTCTTGTGCCACAGTTCGTAGAATTCGGAACGACCGTCCAGGGTGACGGGAGTGAAAGAAAGATTCTTCATCAGGGGAACCTGTTGTTATCTGTTGTCGTGATGGTGCCGGGCGCGCATGGCAAAGCGGGCCCAGTCGCGGTACAGCAAAACATAAAACATGATGGCCGTTTGTAAACACTGCGAGACCAGCATGGCCAGGAACACGCCGGAGGCCGTGCCCCACAGCCAGTGGCCCAGCAGCCAGCCCAGCGGCAGACGTACCAGCCAGAAGGTACCGCCGTAGACCATCAGATTGTAGCGTGTGGCGCCCGCGCCCACCATGACGCCGCCCATGACGGTGCTGGCGATGGAAAAGGGCGTGGAGAGCAGATTGTAGGTCAGATAGTTGATGATCTGGGCCTGCGTGCCCGCCTCGTGGGAGAGCAGGGCCGCCAGTTCGGCCCGGAAGGGCCAGAGCAGGGCCGCCACGACGCTCATGCCCAGCGAGGCGATGACGATCATCTGCAGGGCGACGCGCTTTGCCTTGGCGGGCTCGCCCATGCCGAGACAGTTGCCCACCAGCACGGAGACGCTCATGTTGAAGGCCATGCCCGGCAGGAAGAGCAGTGCCTCGATGCGCAGACCGGCGGTGAGGCCCGCCAGGGCGTTGATGCTGTCGAAAGGCAGGGAAGCCACCAGGACGAAAAGCATGAGGTAGCCGGACTGCCAGACGATCTGGGCCGCGCCCGCGGGCAGGGCCACCTTGAGCAGGTAGGGAAGGCCGGCCCGCAGCCAGCGAGTGGTGGGCATGGCCCGGCGGCACAGGTAACCGGCCCGGCAGAGCAGCAAACAGTTGGCCACGGCTCCCAGACACTGGGCACCGGCATTGGCCCAGGCGATGCCCATATAGCCCATGCAGGGCAGGCCGAACCAGCCCAAGCCCAGCCCCAGACAGCCCAGCAGGTCGAAGACGCAGACCGTGGCCGCCACCCAGAGCGGCGGCAGGACCTGCCGGGTGGCACGGAACATGACGCCGGTGGCGGCGTAGACATACTGGGCGGGCAGGGCCAGCATGGTGATGTCCCAGAAACCGGCGGTGACCGGCAGGATGCGCTCCGGGACCTGGAGGACGCGCAGGATGGGGCTGCCCAGCTGCCAGCCCAGCAGGGCCACCAGGATGCCGGCCAGCAGGCTGCCCAGGACGGTGGTGCCCACATAGCGCTGGGCGCGGCGCATGCGCTTGGCCCCCAGTGACTGGCTGACCGCTGCCGTGGCGCCGCTGGACATGGACATGGCCACGACCATGAGGAACAGGCCGCACTGATTGACCATGCCGAGCGCGGCCTGCACGTCGGCACTGATGCGTCCGGCCACCCAGATATTGATGAAGCCCATGAAGAAGACCAGATACATCATGAGCATCTGCGGCCAGGTGAGCTTCCATATGGCACGGGGAGAAACGCTGAGATCCGGTTCCGGCATGAGGTGTTCCAAAGATGTTTGCGTGCGGCTGACACGGAAAAGGTTGATGGGCAGCAAGGGGGCTCTGGCAGGGAAGGCTTCCTGGTCCGGCAGCCCGGCGGCAGGCCGTGAACGGCAGCGCACCGGCGTATCGGGGAGTCGTACGCCCCGGCAGAGCTGGGGACAGGCGACGTGCAAAAACTGTGGCCCTGATGGGGGATCAGGTCCCGTGGACTGCCGGGCAGGGCAGGACGCCGTCACGGCAAGGAAAAAGGAGGAGCGATCGTAGCGGGCCGAAGCGCTCGAAGGGGGAAGAGGGCGCTTTCCCGCTGGAAAAGTCCCCTTCCCCCTTCGTGAAAATCAGGCAGGCGGCCCAGGATTACAGCAGGCCCTCGTAACAGGCGGCCAGATCTTCCAGGGTCTCGCGGCGGCGGATCAGACGCACGCTGCCGTCGGCCTGGATCAGGATCTCGGCGGCCCGGCAACGCTGGTTGTAGGAGGAGGACATCACGAAACCGTAAGCCCCGGCGTCCAGCACGCCCAGCACGTCGCCTTCATGCAGCAGAGGCAGCTGGCGGTTCTTGGCCAGGATGTCGCCGCTTTCGCAGATGTTGCCCACGACGCTCTGTTCCACGGTCTCGGTATCCGGGCCCTGCGCGCCCTGACGGTACACTTCCACATCATGGAAGGAGTCGTACATGGCGGGACGCACCAGCACGTTGAAGCCCAGGTCGGTACCGGCATAGCGTCTGTCACCGTTGGTCTTGGTGGCGTTGACGCTCCCCAGCAGGACGCCGCATTCGGCCACCACATAGCGGCCTGGCTCCACCAGGAAGCGGCCGGTGTAGCCGGTCTTTTCCGCCCAGCCGCTGATGAGGCCGTGCAGGCGGCTGCCCAGGTCGTCCATGTCCAGACGGGGCTGGTCTTCGTATTTGTGGTAGGGGATGCCGAAACCGCCGCCGAAGTCGATGACTTCCAGTTTTTCCAGCACGTCGGCGGGCAGACGTTCGGCCAGATGCAGCAGGACCTCGGCAGCGGCGATGTAGCCGTCGGCCTCCATGAACAGGGAGCCGATGTGCTGGTTGATGCCGGCCAGATGCAGGTCATATTTTTTCAGGATGGCGAACAGGTCGTCCAGCAGTTCCGGCGAGACGCCGAACTTGGTCTCCTTGCCGGCGGTGACGACCTTGGCGTGATGGCCGGCGCCGATACCGGGGTTGAAGCGCACCATGACCTTGCCGCCGGGATTGACGCGGCCCAGGGTCTCCACCTGGGAAAGGGAATCCACGCTGATCAGCACGCCGTGCCGGACGGCATTGCGCAGCTCGTCTTCAGAGATGTTGTTGGAGATGTAGAGGATTTCGTCGGCGGTGAAGCCCGCCAGCTGGTCCATGTACAGCTCGCCGGGGCTCATGGCGTCCACCACCAGGCCTTCTTCGCGGATGATGCGCAGCAGCACGGGGTTGGTGTTGGCCTTGACCGAATAGTTGACGCCAAAGCCGGGCAGGGAGGAAAGGGCCTTGAGTTCGCGGCAGCGCTGGCGCAGCACGGTCTCATTATAGACATAGAGCGGCGTACCGAACTGTTGGGCCAGATCCAGAGGAGAATGGCCACCATAAAAATTGATACTGTCGGTATAGCTGGAGCGGATCTGGGACATAGGGGATTCCTTGGTCTGAAAGGCTGCCGGCTCTGGCCGGCTCAGGAATTGTTTGGGCGCTCAATATATGCTGTTGCCTCCCCCGGCTGTCAAGATGGCAGGCCCGCGGCAAGGACGATTTCATGGCCGCCCGGGCCATGCCGCAAGGGGAGGGCGGGCCGGTCCGCATTGACATGGCAGCCCCCCTGCTTTATTCCAAAACAGCGGACCGGTGGAAAATGCCCTGACGGCATCCGGGTTCCAGCCTTTCACGCGGCCCTTTGCCGCGCATTCTTTTTTGTAATCAACCGGGCTTGCCCGAATCATACGGAGTATCCATGGCTATCAAGAATGGCGACACCCTGCGTGTGCACTACACCGGCACTCTCAGCGACGGCACTGTTTTCGATTCTTCCCGCGAACGCGAACCCCTGGAATTCACCATGGGCAAAGGCATGCTCATCCCCGGCTTCGAAGCCGCCGTCATGGGCCACGAAGCGGGCGAGACCGTGACCGTCACCATTCCCCCGTCCCAGGCTTATGGCGAAAGCGATCCCGAGCTGGTCTTCACCGTGGACCGCGCCCAGGTGCCCGACCATATCCCGCTGACCGTGGGCGTGCCGCTGCAGCTTTCCAATGAACAGGGCCAGATGGACGTGACCATCACCGAAGTCACGGACGAAGAGATCACCCTGGATGCCAACCATCCCCTGGCCGGCAAGGAACTGACCTTCGAAATCGAAATCGTCAGCGTCAACTAGGTTCCCGGACGTTGACAAGGGAGCTTTCATGAGCAGCAATTCCGCCCGCAGAAGTGCCGTTCAGGCCATCACCACCTACAAGCCGGAAGCGTCGCCGCTGAACTTTTACGATACCAAGCCAACCGACATTTTCGGCTGTAACGTGTTCACCGACAAGGTGATGCGTGAACGCCTGCCCAAGGATGTCTACAAGGCCCTGCACAAGACCATCGAATTCGGCGAACGCATGGATCCCGGCATCGCCGATACCGTGGCCGCCGTCATGAAGGACTGGGCCATCGAAAAGGGTGCCACCCACTTCACCCATATCTTCTACCCCCTGACCGGTCAGACGGCGGAAAAGCACGACAGCTTCCTGATGCCTGACGGCCAGGGCCGCATCATCGCCGAATTCTCCGGCGCCATGCTGATCCGCGGCGAGCCCGACGCTTCGTCCTTCCCCTCCGGCGGCCTTCGCTCCACCTTCGAGGCGCGCGGCTACACGGCCTGGGACGTGACCAGCCCCGCCTACATCATGGAAAACCCCAACGGGACCTTCCTGTGCATCCCCACCATGTTCCTTTCGTGGACCGGTGTGGCCCTGGACAAGAAGACCCCGCTGCTGCGTTCCGGCCAGGCCCTCAACCGTGAGGCCCGCCGCGTGCTGAAGCTGTTCGGCATCGAGACCAAGCTGCCTGTGGTCTCCTACGCCGGTCTGGAGCAGGAATACTTCTGCATCGACCACAACTTCAACTTCGCCCGTCCCGACCTGCAGGTGGCAGGACGCTCGCTGTTCGGCGCCCGTCCGGCCAAGGGCCAGGAATTCAGTGACCAGTACTTCGGGGTCATTCCCCAGCGCGTGCTGTCCTACATGATGGAAGTGGAACGCGAGCTCTACAAGCTGGGCGTGCCCGTGCGCACCCGCCATAATGAAGCCGCTCCCAGCCAGTACGAGATCGCGCCTCTGTACGAGGCCAGCAACCTGGCCGTGGACCACAACCACATCATCATGTCCACCCTGCGCAACGTGGCCAAACGCTACGGGCTCAAGTGCCTGCTGCACGAAAAGCCCTTCTACGGCGTCAACGGCTCGGGCAAGCACGTGAACTACTCCATCGGCAATGCCGAGCTGGGCACGCTGTTCAACCCCGGCGAGACCCCGCACGCCAATGCCAAGTTCCTGGTGTTCTGTGCGGCCATGATCCGCGCCGTGCACAAGTTCGGCGGCCTGCTGCGTGCCACTGTGGCCAGCGCCAGCAACGACCACCGTCTGGGCGCTCACGAAGCCCCGCCGGCCATCATGTCCATCTTCCTGGGCGATCAGCTGACGGAAGTGTTCGAAGCCTTCCGTGCCGGTCGTATCGACGATGCCGCCAACAGCAAGAGCGGCCGCGTCATGAACGTGGGCGTGGATACCCTGCCGCCCCTGCCCACCGACCCCGGTGACCGCAACCGCACCAGCCCCATCGCCTTCACGGGCAACCGCTTCGAATTCCGTGCCCTGGGTTCCAGCCAGTCCGCGGCCGATTCCATCACTGCCCTGAACGCCATCATGGCTGATTCGCTGGGCCATGCGGCCGACTTCCTGGAAGGCGACCTGGCCCGCGGCAAGGACCTCAACACGGCCATCCAGCACTATGTGCAGCATGTCATCGAAGAGCACAGTGCCGTTATCTTCAACGGTGACGGCTACTCCAGCATTTGGCATGCCGAAGCCGAACGTCGTGGCCTGTCCAACCTGCGCACCACGCCCGAGTCCATGCCCGAGCTGATCCGTCCCGAAGTCATCGACCTGTACGAGCGTCTGGGCATCCTGAACCGTGCCGAGCTCAAGGCCCGTTATGACATCTATCTGGAGCAGTACTGCAAGACCGTACGCACCGAAGCCATCCTGACCATCCGCATCGCCCGGACCATCATCTTCCCCGCGGCCATGCGTTATCAGGGCGAACTGGCCGAGACCGCGGCCCGCATGAAGGCCATCGGCAAGGACTTCCGTACCATCACGCTGGACGAGGTCACCGAGCAGCTGCGCGGCCTGCAGGATGCCACCCGCAGCCTGGAAGCCACGCTGGCCAGTGTGGACGGCAAGGGCGACTTCCTGGCCCGCGCCACCCGCTACTGCGAAGAAGTGCTGCCCATCATGGGCGAAGTGCGGCGCTATGCCGACCTGCTGGAGACCCGCGTGGCCGATGACCTGTGGGATCTGCCCAGCTATCAGGAAATCCTTTTCGGAAAATAATTGACAGCCGAAAAGAATTGTGATTTTCTACGCAAAGAACTTTTAACCAACAGGATTATTTCCATGTCGTGCACTTTCTCCAACATCTGCTTCCGCACCTTCTGGTGGCGCGCGAGTCAATGTACGGGGGACGTGCAGGCATAGCCTGTTGCGATTGATACGTCACATGCATTGAGCAAGCGCCGTTCCCCCACAGGGGAGCGGCGCTTTTTTTTTATGTTTTGAAGGAATGACCCTATGAATACGACCACACTTCCCGACGCGGCCTCCCATGCTCCTCTCGTGTCCCTGCAGCAGCAGGCCCGCTGGCTGCCCGCCGACATGGATACGCCCATCAGCCTGTATCTGGGCATGGTGGGCCGGCAGGACGGCATCCTGCTGGAAAGCGCGGAGGTGGACGGCCGCTGGGGTCGCTACAGCGTCCTGGCCTGCGATATGGCCCTGTATGTTCGCTGCCGTGAGGGGCGGCTGGATCTGCGCATCGAGGACGAACGTCTTGCCCCTCTCGCCGTCCTGCAGGGGCTGCCTTTCGTGGAAGGCCTGCGCCGCCTGATGCAGGGCCTGCACCTGGAGGCCCCGGCACAGATCGACGGGCTCCCGGCCATCACCCGTGCTCTCTACGGCTGGGTGGGATTCGGTATGGCCTCCCTGTTCCAGCCCCGTCTGGCCGCGGTCATGCCGCCGGAAGAGGCGGAGAGCATGCTGGTGCTGCCCGGGACGCAGCTGGTCTTCGACCATCTGTACAACAGGCTGTGCCAGATCAGCCTGGGCGGACACCGCAAGGTGCTGGGCAGCCGCGGGGCGGAAGGAAATTTCACTGTCCGCGGCGATGTCCGTGCCGATCCCGGAGAGGCCGGCTACAAGGCCATGGTGGAAAAGATCAAGGCCATGCTGCACCAGGGCGAGGCCATACAGGTGGTGCCTTCCGTCAATTTTTCCGTGGCCTGCGAAGGGGATCCCTTCGTGCTGTACCGGCGCATGCGCCGCTACAATGCCTCGCCGTACATGTTTTTCATGCGCCTGGGAGATTTCTGCTTCTGGGGGGCCTCGCCGGAGGTCATGGTGCGCTGCGAAAAGGGGCGTCTGCAATTGTCGCCCATAGCCGGGACGCGCCGTCGCGGCCGGGACGATCTGGAAGACGCCCGGCTGGCGGAAGAATTGCGCAGCGACCCCAAGGAACAGGCCGAGCATGTGATGCTGGTGGATCTGGGGCGCAACGATCTTGGCCGGGTGGCCCAGCCCGGCAGCGTGAACCTGGAGCGTTGCATGGATGTGGAGCGTTTTTCCCATGTCATGCATCTGACCAGCCGGGTCACGGCCCGTCTGGCCCCCGGGCGGGATGCCCTGGACGTGCTGGCGGCCACTTTCCCGGCAGGGACGGTGAGCGGGGCGCCCAAGGTCAGGGCCATGGAAATCATCCGTAGCCTGGAAGGTCGTGCCCGCGGGCCCTATGCGGGCTGCATCGGCTGGCTGGGACTGGACAAGGACAGCGTGGATCTGGACATGGGCATCGCCATCCGCAGCATGTGGAGCCGCGAAGGGCGCCTGTTCTGGCAGGCCGGTGGCGGCATCGTCCATGATTCGGACGCCGCTCTGGAATGGAAAGAAGTTTGCAACAAATCAGCCATCATGCGCCTTGTGCTTGAAGAGAGTGACGACCATGTTCCTGCTCATCGATAATTACGATTCCTTTACCTACAACCTGGTCCAGGCGTTCTACGCCCTGGGGCACGAGCCCGTGGTGCTGCGCAATGACGATCCCGCCATCCTGGACATGGCCGCGGATCCCGCTCTGGAGATGGTCTGCATCTCGCCCGGGCCGGGACATCCCTCGCAGACGGGCTTCTGTCCCGAATTCCTGCGCCGCCTGCCGCACCATGTACCGGTGCTGGGCGTCTGCCTGGGCCATCAGTTGCTGGGCCTGCATGCCGGGGCGCGGGTGGATGTGGGGCCCTGCATCATGCACGGCAAGCAGTCCGAGATCGTGCACGACGGCAGCGGCCTGTTCGAAGGCCTGCCCAATCCCATGAAGGTGGCCCGCTATCATTCGCTGGTGGTCCATGCCGGAGAAGGGGAGGGCAATGCGCTGTTCACGGTGACGGCCCGCGCCCCTGAAGGCGAGGTTATGGCCCTGCAGTATCGCGACAGGCCGTGGGTGGGCGTGCAATTTCACCCCGAGTCCATCCTGACGCCGGACGGGCTGCGCCTGCTGGGCAATTTCCCGCAGGCCATCCTGCCCCGGCAGGGACGGGACGGCGGCATGGCCGAGGTGCTGGAACATCTGGCGCGGCGGGAAGACCTGACGGCGGACATGGCGTCCCGCAGCTTCGGGGCGCTCATGGACGGCAGGCTGACGCCTGCCCAGGCCGGGAGCTTCCTCATGGGGCTGCGCATGAAGGGAGAAAGCTCTCTGGAACTGGCCCACGCCACCCGGGCTGCCCTGGCCCGCGCCGTGCGCGTGGAAGGCATCTCGGGTCCGTGCATCGATGTGGTGGGGACCGGCGGTGACGGCCGTCATTCCTTCAACTGCTCCACAGCGACCTCGCTGGTGCTGGCAGGCATGGGCTACAAGGTGGTCAAGCACGGCAACCGGGCTGTCTCGTCCACCTGCGGCAGTGCCGATGCTCTGGAGAGCCTGGGCATCCCGCTGGATACCGATCCCGCGGCGGTGGCGGATATGGTGGCCAAACGCAACTTCGCCTTCCTCTTCGCCCCGCATTTCCACCCGGCATTCAAGAATATCGGCCCGCTGCGCAAGGAGCTGGGGGTGCGTACCCTGTTCAATCTGCTGGGCCCCATGATCAATCCGGCCCGGCCCAGCCATCTGCTCATGGGGGTTGCCCGGCCCGAGCTGGTGCCCCTTCTGGCCGATACCCTGTCGCAGTCCGCGCTTTACCGGGCGGCGGTGGTCTGCGGGGCCGGGAATTATGACGAGCTGACGCCCATGGGCCCGGCCACGGCCATGCTGTTGCACAACGGCAGCGTCCGGCCGCTGGAGCTGGATCCGGCCGACTTCGGCTTCCAGAGCTGCACGCCGGAGGATCTGGCGGTGGAGAGCCGCGAGGAGGCTGTGGCAGTACTGCGCCGTCTGCTGGATGGCGAAGGCCCGCGTCCCATGCGCGACATGGTGGCCCTCAATGTGGGGCTGGCCATCTTCCTCATGGAAGAAGGGATGCCGCTGGATGTCTGCATGGCCCGTGCCCGTGAAGCGGTGCGTGCCGGTCTGGGAAGGAGGGTCCTCCATGCTGCTTGAGCGTTTCCTCTGGGCCAAGGCGGACGAAGTGGCACGGTTGCGGCAGCAGGAAAGGAAAGGGGCCCTGCCTGTTCCCTTCAGCGGGCAGCGCGGCGATTTTATCGCGGCCCTGCAACGACGGGAGGCAGGCGTGCCGCTGACCGTCATCGCGGAATTCAAACAGGCTTCACCGTCCCGCGGGCCCATCTGTCGCAGCCTGACGGTGGAAGAGACTGCCCGGCAGTATGTGGCGGCCGGGGCAGGGGCCCTGTCCATCCTCACGGAACGGCGTTTTTTTGCCGGTGAGCTGGATTTCCTGGGGCGGGCGGCTGCCTGTTGCCCCGGGACGCCCCTGCTGCGCAAGGATTTTATCTTTGATCCGCTGCAGGTGCGGGCCACGGCAGCCACTCCGGCAGCGGCCCTGCTGCTCATCGTGGCTCTTACCCCGGATGCCGCGCTGTTGCGCCGTCTGCGGGAGCAGGCGGAAAGCCTCGGCATGCAGGCCGTGGTGGAAGTCTGCGGCAAAAAGGATCTGGTGCTGGCCCGGGAGAGCGGGGCGCGCATCATCCAGGTCAATGCCCGCGATCTGGATACGCTGCGGGTGGACAGACAGGCCTGCCTGGAGCTGGCACGGCAATGCCCGCCGGAACGGGGCGAGATCTGGATCGCTGCCAGCGGCATGGATCGCCGCGAGCATCTGGAAGAAGCCGCCCGGGCCGGATTCTCCGCCGCTCTGGTGGGGACGGCCCTCATGCAGGAAGGGCAGCCCGGTGCCGCGCTGCGGCGGCTGCTCCGCGGCCGGGAGGACGGGCATCATGCTGCTTAAATTCTGCGGTCTGCGGCGGCAGGAAGATGTGACGCTGGCAGCCCGGCTGGGGGCCACGCATTGCGGCTTCGTGTTCCATGCGGGCAGCCCCCGTTGTGTGGATGCCGTGACGGTCTCCCGCCTGGAGAGCGGGGACATGGTGCGTGTGGGCGTCTTCACCGGGCAGGACAGTGACGAGATAGCCCGCATCATGCGGCTGGCGCGACTGGACATGGCCCAGCTGCATGCAGACCAGTCCGTGGACTGTGCCCGTCAGCTGGGTGCGGAGCGGGTGATCCGGGTGCTGTGGCCGCAACGGTATGGTGATACGGCCGCTCTGGAAGTCGCGGCGGGACAGTATGCCGACAACTGTGCCCTGTACCTGCTGGATGCCGGCAGGTCAGGCGGCGGCAGCGGTCACACGCTGGCTTGGAAAAAGCTGGGCGGCCTGCGCCTGCCCCATCCCTGGCTGCTGGCCGGAGGCATGTCGCCCGCCAACTTCCGTCAGGCGCTGACGGCGTGTCGTCCGGACGGCGTGGACTGCAATTCCGGCGTGGAAGATGCGCCGGGGCAGAAGGATGCCCGGGCCATGACGGATATGGCCCGCCTTGTCGAAAAAGTTTTCCGGGATGCTCCGGCAGATCCTTCCCGACGGGCCTGACGGCCTGATCCCGGCAGGGCTGGAGAGCCGGACGGATAAAAGTTATAAACACGATACAGTTCAGATACAGTGGAGAACGACCATGAAGAAAGGCTATTTTGGCGAATTTGGGGGATGTTTCGTTCCTGAGTTGCTGATGCCGCCGCTGCTGGAAGTGGAAGCCGCCATGCGGGACATCATGCCGACGCAGCAATTCCAGGACGAGTTGCAGGATCTGCTGCACAATTATGCGGGACGGCCCACGCCCCTGACCTTCTGTCCGCGTCTTTCCGAAGAACTGGGCTTTGAACTGTGGCTCAAGCGTGAAGACCTGCTGCATTCCGGCGCACACAAGATCAACAACACCCTGGGGCAGGCGCTGCTGGCCAAGTATATGGGCAAGACCGCTCTGGTGGCCGAGACCGGCGCCGGGCAGCACGGTGTGGCCACGGCTGTGGCGGCCGCCCGCCTGGGCATGAGTTGCACCATCTATATGGGGGCGGAAGATGTGGAGCGGCAGGCACCCAATGTCATGCGCATGCGCCTGCTCGGGGCCACCGTGCATCCGGTGGAAAGTGGCTCGCGTACGCTCAAGGATGCCATCAACGAGGCCCTGCGTGCCTGGATCGTCAGCCAGCAGACCACGCATTACTGCTTCGGCACAGCTGCGGGACCGCATCCCTTCCCCACGCTGGTGCGCATGTTCCAGCAGGTCATCGGGCAGGAAGTGCGGGAACAGATGCTGGCCCGTGCCCAGCGCCTGCCGGATGCCGTGGTGGCCTGCGTGGGCGGCGGCTCCAACGCCATCGGCCTGTTCCATCCTTTCCTGGAGGACGAGCGTGTGCGCATCATCGGGGTGGAAGCCGCCGGTACGGGCGAGCCGGGTTGCTTCAATTCCGCGCCGCTCAATCTGGGCAGCCCCGGCGTGCTGCACGGCAACCGCACCATGCTGCTCCAGAACAGTGACGGCCAGATCGAGCCTTCGCACTCTGTTTCGGCCGGGCTGGATTATCCCGGCGTGGGGCCGGAGCATGCCTTCCTGCACAAGACGGGCCGTGTGCGCTATGTGATGGTCCGTGATGCCCGCGCTCTGGCCGCCTTTGAAAAACTGTGCCATGCCGAAGGGATCCTGCCCGCCCTGGAATCTTCCCATGCTCTGGCCTGGGTCTTGGATCATCCCGAAGAATTCGAGCCCGGCAGCAAGGTGGTGGTCAACCTCTCCGGCCGGGGAGACAAGGACCTGGCCATCGTGCGCAAAGCCCTGAACCTGCCGGAAAGCGGGGACATCTGCTAGCGCCATTCGCGGAATAAAACCTCCGGCCAACGGACGGGCAGGGGAGCCGCGTGGGGATGGTACATTCCCCGCGTGCATGGAGAGGGAAAACAGCTCCATACCCTGCTGTCGTTCGGGAAAGGCCGGCAGAGAGCCATATAACACCAGCCATAACGGGAGTGGTCGTCAACGGCCGCTCCGGGAGTTCGTCATGCATATCCTTGAAGAAAAGATCCGTGCGGCCCGTGCCGCCGGACGTCATGCCCTGATCCCCTTCGTGACCTTCGGTTTTCCGGATGAAAAACGCTTCTGGCCCGCTCTGGTGGAGCTGGATGAGAACGGGGCGGACATCATCGAGATCGGTGTCCCCTTTTCCGATCCTGTGGCCGATGGCCCTGTGGTGGAGGAGGCCTCACGCCGGGTGCTGAGCGATGGTGTCTGTCTGGAACGGATCATGGAAGAGCTGAAGTTGCGCGCCGGTGTCTTCCGTGCGGGCATCGTCCTGATGGGCTACCTGAACCCCTTCCTGCAATACGGTCTGGAAAAGCTGGCTGTGGAGGCCCGCGAGGCCGGTGTGCATGGTTTCATCATACCGGATCTGCCCTTTGAGGAGTCCGGGGATATCCGCCGCATCTTCGCAGCACAGGGCTTGGCCCTGATCGCTCTGGTGGGTCCCAATACGCCGGAGGAGCGGATGCGCCTTTATGCGGACGTCAGCGAAGGTTACGTCTATGTGGTCTCGGCCATGGCGACCACGGGACAGCGCGCCCGCATGGAGATGCAGGTCGCCGAAACCCTGCAGCGGGCCCGCTCCGTGTTCCGCCTGCCGCTGGCGCTGGGCTTCGGACTGGAGCAGCCGGAACAGATGCAGGGGCTGCCGCCGGATACCCTGCCCGATGCCGTGGTCTTCGGCAGCGCCCTGCTGAAACATCTGGATGCCGGGAAACCAGCGGCAGAATTTATTGCACGCTGGAAGTAACATTTTTAAATATATTGTTTTTTCAGAATAAGGTGTGGGCAGTATCGAGCGTTGCCCTCACCGGAAAAGAGGAGCCATCCCTGTCAGTGCAGGGGCGGCCCCTCTTTTTTTGAGGATGGTTATTTTTTTATTGACATTGAAATCCGTTTTCAATTAGGTTGAATTTGCAGCAAGTGGGGGCTGAGTGTGAAAACAAGATAAGGAGCCATATATGTGCGTCACTCTCATCGGCGGAATGGACAGACTCAAGCAGGATTATATCGCCGCTGCCCGTCAGGGGGGAGCAACCCTCAAATGCATCAGCCGTAACGAACGGAATTTTGTGGACAAGATCGGCAACCCTGATGCCATCATCGTGTTTACCAACAAAGTCTCGCATGAAGCCAAGCGCAAGGCTCTGCTGCATGCCCGCTCCCGCAATATCCCCATCCATCTGGTGCACTCCTGCGGAGTGTCCAGTTTGCGTGATTGTTTGTCGTCTTAATAAATATTGACATTCATTTTCAAGTTGGATAGGGTTCGGGAAATGAAATTCGTTTTTTCGAACCCTTACCTTTGTTTCGCCAATTAGTCACACAAGGCCTCAAAGAGGAGTTTTTGGAATGAGTGCTGAAGCCCGGTTTGATGGTGGTCAGGGGAAAATGACCACGGGAGCGTTGCGGATCGCTCTGGCAGGCAATCCCAACTGTGGCAAGACCACGGTGTTCAATGCCTATACAGGCGCGCGACAGCATGTGGGCAACTACCCCGGCGTCACGGTGGACCGCAAGGAAGGCCATGTGCGTCACGGCAACGCCGACATCACCCTGGTGGACCTGCCCGGGACCTATTCGCTGACCGCCTACTCCATGGAAGAGCTGGTGGCCCGTGCCGAACTGGGCAGTGGCGATGTCCAGGCCGTCATCAACGTGGTGGACGCTTCGGCTCTGGAGCGCAACCTGCTGCTGACCGTACAGATGATGGAGATGGGCCTGCCGGTGGTGCTGGTCTGCAATATGATGGACGAAGCCCGCAAGGCCGGCGTGCATATCGACATGGAGCGCCTGTCCAGGATGATGGGCATCCCTGTGGTGTCCGCCGTGGCCCGTACCGGCGAAGGCCTGCAGCAGGCCCTCGGTGAGGCGGTGCGTCTGGCTAGTGAAGGCCGGCGCCGTGTGCTGGAACTCAATTACGGCGCGGACATCGACGAAGGCCTGCGGGCCATGTGTGCCATCATCAATCGTGAAGGCCTGCTGAAAAAGTACGCGCCCCACTGGATCGCCGTGAAGCTCATGGAAGGTGATGCCGAGATCCGCAAGGAAGTGCATCAGGCCAGCAGCGAGGCGGCGGCGGAACTGGATGCCGTACGCCGCAAGGTGGCCGAGCACATCCGTACCGGGCACAACATCTCCATGGAAGCCTACATCACGGATGCCCGCTACGGTTATATCCGCGGGCTGCTGCGTGACGGTGTGGTGCGTCAGGATGCGGGCAAAGACCGTCTGGCCCTTTCCGACAAGCTGGACAAGGTGCTGACCAATGCCTTTTTCGGCCCGCTCATCATGCTGGCCGTACTGTATGGCCTGTTCTATGTGACCATCGAGGTCGGCGCCTATCCCCAGGGCTGGGTGGAAGATGGCTGCGCCGCGCTGGGCGAATTCTTTGCCGGGATCATCCCTGAAGGGGAGCTGCAATCCCTGGTGGTGGACGGCATCATCGGCGGCGTGGGCGGTGTGCTCAGCTTCGCGCCCCTCATCGTCATCATGTTCGCTCTCATCGCCTTCCTGGAAGACAGCGGCTACATGGCGCGCATCGCCTATATGATGGACCGCATCTTCCGCGCTTTCGGTCTGCACGGCGCCTCCGTCATGCCCTACATCATCGCGGGCGGCATCGCGGGTGGCTGCGCCATCCCCGGCGCTATGGCCACGCGTACTCTGCGCAGCCCCAAGGAAAAGCTGGCGACCCTGCTGACGCTGCCGTACATGAGCTGCGGCGCCAAACTGCCCGTGTTCCTGCTGCTGGCTGCGGCCTTCTTTGGGGATCAGGCCCCGACGGTGATGATGCTGGTCATGCTGTCCGGCTGGGTGTTCGCCCTGCTGGTGGCCCGCCTGCTGCGCTCCACCATCATCAAGGGGGAGGCGACTCCCTTCGTCATGGAACTGCCTCCCTATCGTTTGCCCACCCTGTTCAGCGTGCTCATGCACTGCTGGGAACGTACTTGGATGTATGTGAAGAAGGCCGGTACCGTGATCCTGGCCATCTCCATCATCATCTGGGCCGGTCTGACCTATCCCAAGCTGGATGAAGCCGAATCGACCAAGTTCGACACGCAGATCGAGCAGCTCACGTCCCAGATGGAAGCCCTGCCTGCCGAAGACGAAGGCCGCGCTGCCTTGGAAGAGCAGATCACCAAGCTGGAAGAAGAGAAGGGCGCCGCCGAACTGGCTTACAGCTATGCCGGCCGCCTAGGTAAGGCCATCGAACCCCTGACCCTGCCCGCCGGTTTCGAATGGCGCACGGACATCGCCCTGCTGGCCGGTGTGGCCGCCAAGGAAGCCGTGGTCTCCACCATGGGTACGGCTTACTCTCTCGGTGACGTGGATCCCGAAGATGCCCAGAGCCTGGGCCAGCTGCTGCAGAACAATCCCAACTGGAACAAGGCTACGGCCCTTTCCCTGATGCTCTTCGTCCTGCTGTACTCGCCCTGCTTCGTCTCCCTGGTGGTAATCCAGCGTGAGGCCGGGGGCTGGCGCTGGCTGATCTTCAGCATGGTCTTCAATACGCTGCTGGCCTTTGCCGTCTCCGTAGCAGCCTACCAGATCGGTCTGGTGGTCTGGGATTAGACCCGATATACGCTGAACATCCCGTGACGGGTAACGTCGCCACTATGAGGGAGGGGCTTTCTGGAGCCCCTCCTTTTTTATGCAGGAACCTGGAAGATTGGCTGCCTAGGGCCGAAAGGATAGCGAGGGAGTATGGCATGCTTGGATGGCTCTGCCGAAAGCGGCATGGTTTTTAAGGGAGATCTCTGCCTGGCGGAAAAAAGCGAGAGTATTACGGTGAAAAGGAGGGGCTGTTTGCTTCCGCAAGAAAAGGGTAGGGCCCTGCGGTACGCGAGGAAAAAACTGGTGGCCTGTTCATGCGAAGAGCAGGAATCAGGAGAAAGCCTACCGGAGACAAGCCTATGCGAGCTCAAGATTTGAAAGGATGGACTATGATGATGTATAATTGATTTTTATATTATTATAGGTAGTTAGTCTAAAATTACGTCAGTTTTTTGCAAATCCGCAAAATTTTTTGCGGAAAAATGCTTGACGGTGGGGTCGAAAAGGCGCATAAAGCCGTTCGCGCCAACGAGCTGGCCACGTCCGAAAGGGCGACGGGAAAAGAAATTTTCCCGGATGGCAAAAAAGTTCTTGACGCGGGTTTGAAAATGAGACATAAGTCTCCCTCGCGCCAACGAGTTGCCCCGACGGGGCCGCGAAAAAAAAACTTTCGCGAAAATGAAAAAAAACTTGTTGACAGCGAAAACGAAGCGGCGTAAACAACTGCTTCGCGCCGAGTGAATCGGTGTGGTTCATTGACAAGTGAATAGCGAACGGGAAGGAACTTTGAGATTCTGATTTCCGTCCAACGGAGATCTTTGCTACAGATTTGAACTGGAGAGTTTGATTCTGGCTCAGATTGAACGCTGGCGGCGTGCTTAACACAT